>BNJT01000669.1_pt1 | contig 289849 bp, 341 predicted proteins | sample 8540491 | NCBI WGS metagenome assembly BNJT01 (sample SAMD00202455, study PRJDB9452) | human saliva metagenome | host: Homo sapiens | reverse complement strand
CCCAGTCTCCCAAATGGTTGACCTTGACAGTTTTATAGCCGATTTTTTGGAAGATATGTGACAAGCTATCTCCGATAACTGTTGAACGAAGGTGACCGATTGAAAATGGTTTAGCAATATTAGGGCTAGACATGTCAATGACAACATTTTCTTGATTGCCAATCTCTTGGTCAGCGTAGTGCTCTTTTTCAGTGATAACGTTTTGTAGAACTTGACCAGAAATGGCAGCCTTATCAAGGAAGAAGTTGACGTAAGGACCTGTTGCTACAACCTTTTCAAAAGCTTGGCTATTGATCTTTTCAGCGATGTCAGCAGCAATCATTTGAGGAGCTTTACGTTCAACCTTTGCCAATGAGAAGGCAGGGAAGGCGATATCTCCCATATCTGAGTTTTTAGGTGTTTCTAGTAAATTTAAAATAGCCTCTTGGTCCAGACTATCAATGACGCTAGCCAACTCGCTAGCAATCAATTCTTTTGTATTCATTTAAGGCTCCTTTAGGGCTTTTCTACTATTTTATCACAATTTACTACATTTTTTTTGAAAGAAGAGATATTTTTTGAAATATCTAGTTTTTTTGATATAATGTTCTTACTAAAAAAATGTAAAATGTTATAAATATGCACTTGAAAGGATCTTATGAGAAAAAGAGAACGTCATCAGCTCATCAAGCGAATGATTACAGAAGAAAAATTAGGAACTCAAAAGGAAATTCAAGATCGATTGGAAGCCTGTGATGTCTTTGTGACACAAACGACCTTATCCCGTGATTTGCGAGAGCTTGGCTTAACCAAAGTTAAGAAAAACGATGTTGTTTACTATGTGTTAGCAAATGAGACAGAGAAGATTGATCTGGTCGAATTCCTTTCACATCACTTAGAGGGTGTTGCAAGAGCCGAATTCACCTTGGTTCTCCACACTAAACTTGGAGAAGCATCCGTTTTAGCCAATGTAGTAGATTCAAATAAAGATGGGTGGATCTTAGGTACTGTTGCCGGAGCGAATACCTTGTTGGTTATCTGTAAGGATCAACATGCAGCTAAAGCCATGGAAGAACGCTTGCTAGAGTTAATGGAAGATAGATAAGGTCTTGAGAGCTTCTCTCAGGACTGTTTTTACAAGGAGAGAGTAAATGACTACTGAAAAATTATCACCTGGTATGCAACAGTATGTGGATATCAAAAAACAATATCCAGATGCTTTTTTGCTTTTTCGTATGGGTGATTTTTATGAGTTGTTTTATGAAGATGCAGTCAATGCTGCACAGATACTAGAAATCTCACTGACCAGTCGCAATAAAAATGCTGAAAATCCGATTCCCATGGCTGGAGTTCCTTATCATTCTGCCCAACAGTATATCGATGTCCTCGTTGAGCGTGGCTACAAGGTTGCCATCGCTGAACAGATGGAAGACCCTAAGCAAGCTGTTGGTGTCGTTAAGCGTGAGGTCGTCCAGGTCATTACACCAGGGACAGTGGTTGATAGTAGTAAGCCAGATAGTCACAATAACTTTTTAGTGGCTATCGACCGTGACGGTCAGCAATTTGGTTTGGCATACATGGACTTAGTGACAGGTGATTTCTATGTAACGGGATTATCAGATTTCTCTCTAGTCTGTGGTGAAATTCGAAATCTAAAGGCCAGAGAAGTGGTGATTGGTTACGACTTGTCTGAAGCGGAAAAACAGATTCTCAGTCGTCAAATGAATCTAGTGCTTTCCTATGAACAAGAAACATATGAAGACGTTCATCTGTTGGATTCAAGATTGGCAACTGTTGAAGGAGCAGCTAGTGGGAAACTTCTCCAGTATGTTCATCGGACGCAGATGAGAGAGTTGAATCACTTAAAACCTGTTATTCGTTATGAAATCAAAGATTTCTTGCAGATGGATTTTGCGACCAAGGCTAGTCTTGATTTGGTTGAAAATGCTCGCTCAGGCAAGAAACAAGGGAGTCTGTTCTGGTTGCTAGATGAGACCAAGACCGCAATGGGTATGCGTCTCTTACGTTCCTGGATTCAACGCCCTTTGATTGATAAGGACCGTATCCTTGAACGTCAGGAGGTTGTGCAAGTCTTTCTGGATTATTTCTTTGAGCGCAGTGATTTAACAGAAAGCCTTAAGGGAGTCTACGATATCGAACGTCTGGCTAGTCGTGTTTCTTTTGGGAAAAGTAATCCTAAAGATCTCTTGCAATTAGCGACTACCTTGGGAAGTGTTCCACGAATTCGCGCCATTTTAGAAGTAATGGAGCAACCAGCTCTAGCTTATCTGATTGAACAACTAGATGCTATTCCTGAGTTGGAAAGCCTGATAAGTGCTGCCATTGCCCCAGAGGCTCCCCACGTGATTACCGAAGGTGGTATTATCCGAACGGGATTTGATGATACCTTGGATAAATACCGTCGTGTGCTGAGAGAAGGGACCAGCTGGATTGCTGAGATTGAGGCCAAGGAAAGAGAAAACTCTGGCATCAATACTCTCAAAATTGACTACAATAAAAAAGACGGTTACTATTTCCATGTGACCAATTCGCAGCTCGGCAATGTTCCAGCACATTTTTTCCGAAAGGCTACGCTGAAAAACTCTGAGCGATTTGGGACTGAGGAATTGGCGCGTATCGAGGGAGAAATGCTAGAGGCGCGTGAGAAATCAGCAAACCTAGAATACGAAATCTTTATGCGTATTCGTGAGGAGGTTGGCAAGTATATCCAACGCCTGCAAGCCCTAGCCCAAGGAATCGCCACTGTCGATGTCTTGCAAGGTTTGGCAGTGGTTGCAGAAAAACAGCACCTGATTCGACCAGAGTTTGGACAAGATTCTAGAATTGCTATCCAAAATGGTCGTCACGCTGTTGTTGAAAAGGTTATGGGAGCGCAGACCTATATTCCCAATAGTATCCAGATGGATGAAGATACTAGCATTCAACTAATTACAGGTCCGAACATGAGCGGGAAGTCAACCTACATGCGTCAACTAGCCATTACGGCGGTTATGGCTCAGATGGGCTCTTATGTCCCTGCAGAAAGTGCTCGACTGCCAATTTTTGATGCGATTTTTACACGTATCGGAGCGGCAGATGACTTGGTTTCAGGCCAATCTACCTTTATGGTAGAGATGATGGAAGCTAACAATGCCATTAGTCATGCGACAAAGGATTCATTGATTCTTTTTGATGAGCTTGGTCGAGGAACCGCAACTTATGATGGTATGGCTCTAGCTCAGTCTATTATCGAGTATATCCATGAGCATATTGGTGCCAAGACTCTCTTTGCTACGCACTACCATGAATTAACTAGTCTGGAAGCTAGTCTTGAACATCTAGTAAATGTACATGTGGCTACGCTTGAGCAAAATGGTCAGGTCACTTTCCTTCATAAGATTGAACCAGGTCCAGCAGACAAATCGTACGGTATTCACGTTGCTAAGATTGCAGGATTGCCAGCAGACTTGCTAAAAAGGGCGGATGCGATTCTAACTCAACTAGAGAGCCAAGGTCAGGAAAATCCAATTTCTATCAATCAAAGGAATGTTGTCAATGAGCAAATGTCTCTCTTTGATGAAAAAGAAGAAAAATCCTATCCTAGCAGAGTTGGCCGAAGTAGATGTTTACAATATGACACCGATGCAAGCCATGAACCTCTTGTTAGAATGGAAGCAAAAATTATAAGCAAAAACCCACTCGCAAAAAAAGGAGTGGGTTTTTAGGCCTTATTTTTTCTGAGCCAATAGTTGATTGATATGGGCAACCTTCTTTGATTCTCTTTTGTAGAGAATCGTCCAAATGATAAGGTAGACGATTGCAAACTCTGGGATGAGCTGAAGGACGAAAGTCCAGTGAAGAGGGAACCAGCCTGCTAGGATTGCTAAAGGTACAAAACCTAGCAACATAAGGAAGAAGTGAGTGACAGTTGCACGAAGAAGGCTCCAATCTTGAGCGAATAGACGACTACCAAAACTAAAGAGGACTCCAATAGCTGACCAGATAAGTGTACAGTAGAGTAAAACTAGAGCACCGTGAACCTGATGACTGCTCATGAATTGACCAATAGCTGACTCTGGACTAAGTGGCGCGTAGTTATTTGGGGAATAAATGAGTGAAAAGATAATAGATAGGATGAGGCCGATGAGGATACCAGTTGTGGCATCGTGAAATACTTGTTTTTTCATAGTTCTAATTTCTCCTTAATAGTTTTGAGGTAACGGCGAGATGAGTAGGTGAAACTTTCGTTTTTTAAATAGATTTCAATCAAGCCGTTAGAGGTTAGTTTTAGATGACTAATTGCATCAATGTTGACAATTTCCGATTGGGAAATTTGGATAAAGGAAGCAGGTAGAATTTCACTTGCTTGGTAGAGACGAATGTCAAGTGCATAGGTTTGGCTATCCGTTTCGGCCAGAACCTTACGATTTTCAATGTATACACGCTGAATCTTACTAATCTGAATCAAGTAGACCTGGTCTTGGAATTTTCCTTTAAGAGTTTCTTTTTGTTCAAGATTTTGTACAAAGTCCTGAACTTTTTGAACTCTAGGGGACAAGGTCGGTGACTCTATGATAATTTGCTCTTCGGTGTATTGCTGATCAATATCAAGTCTGAGTTTCATAATTTCTCCTTTATAAAGTTGTAATAGAGATCTCTTACTTACAAATCTATTAAACACCATTTTGTCGACAAATACAAGAAGCTTTGTCTATGTGGTCGGTTGAAGAGTCTATCTGGTAGGCGAACGTTTTCAACTAAATTTAAGAGTAAAGAAGTCAAAAAATAAGAAGAAATATATTGACAAAAATAGAAAAAAAGTGGTACAATGTTAGACGGTACTTTTTACTTTTGGTCTCTCAAGAGTGTACAGGGACGTGCTGACAAATGTTGCAAAAGTACACACAGATGATAGCTGTCACCAAGTGTATCATCACCAAAAATAAAAAAACACAGGAGAATGTAGATGCCTACAATTAACCAATTGGTTCGCAAACCGCGTAAATCAAAAGTAGAAAAATCTAAATCACCAGCTTTGAACGTTGGTTACAACAGTCATAAAAAAGTTCAAACAAACGTTTCTTCACCACAAAAACGTGGTGTAGCAACTCGTGTTGGAACTATGACACCTAAAAAACCTAACTCTGCCCTTCGTAAATTTGCTCGTGTACGTTTGAGCAACCTTATCGAAGTTACTGCTTACATCCCAGGTATCGGACACAACTTGCAAGAGCACAGCGTGGTGCTTCTTCGTGGTGGACGTGTAAAAGACCTTCCAGGGGTACGTTACCATATCGTCCGTGGTGCACTTGATACTGCAGGTGTTAACGATCGTAAACAAGGCCGTTCTAAATACGGTACTAAACGTCCAAAAGCATAAGGAAAGGGGATAAAGAGAAATGAGTCGTAAAAATAGAGCTCCAAAACGTGACGTATTGCCAGATCCGCTTTACAATTCACAACTAGTTACTCGTCTTATCAACCGCGTTATGCTTGATGGTAAACGTGGTACAGCTGCTTCAATCGTTTACGGTGCTTTTGAGCAAATCAAAGAAGCTACTGGTAACGATGCACTTGAAGTATTTGAAACAGCTATGGAAAAACATCATGCCTGTACTTGAAGTACGTGCACGTCGTGTTGGTGGATCTAACTACCAAGTCCCAGTTGAAGTTCGTCCAGAACGTCGTACAACACTTGGACTTCGTTGGTTGGTAACAATCGCTCGCCTTCGTGGTGAACACACAATGCAAGACCGTCTTGCAAAAGAAATCTTGGATGCTGCTAACAACACTGGTGCAGCAGTTAAGAAACGTGAAGACACTCACCGTATGGCTGAAGCTAACCGTGCCTTCGCACACTTCCGTTGGTAATAAAATGATACCAAGAGCGACAAAGGCCCAAGGCAAAAAATAGGAAACTGATGCAGTGTTCCGTGAACACAAAGCAGTTTATCTTTTTGCACCGGGCCTCGCTCGGGTTCAAATCAGTTAACTTGAGCTTTTAGCCCGAGTTCAATTCAACTTAACATCTCACAAGTTGAAACCAACTATAACATGAAAACATTGAGAACGGGTGGGTCCTGCCTATCCGTTTTTTTATTGAAAGAGTGTTAGAAACAGATTAGAAATTAAAAAAATAGGAGAAACAAACCTCATGGCACGCGAATTTTCACTTGAAAAAAACTCGTAATATCGGTATCATGGCCCACGTCGATGCTGGTAAAAACAACTACAACTGAGCGTATTCTTTACTACACTGGTAAAAATCCACAAAAATCGGTGAAACTCACGAAGGTGCGTCTCAAATGGACTGGATGGAGCAAGAGCAAGAACGTGGTATCACTATCACATCTGCTGCGACAACAGCTCAATGGAACAACCACCGCGTAAACATCATCGACACACCAGGACACGTGGACTTCACAATCGAAGTACAACGTTCTCTTCGTGTATTGGACGGTGCGGTTACAGTTCTTGACTCACAATCAGGTGTTGAGCCTCAAACTGAAACAGTTTGGCGTCAAGCAACTGAGTACGGAGTTCCACGTATCGTATTTGCCAACAAAATGGACAAAATCGGTGCTGACTTCCTTTACTCAGTAAGCACACTTCACGATCGTCTTCAAGCAAATGCACACCCAATTCAATTGCCAATCGGTGCTGAAGATGACTTCCGTGGAATCATCGACTTGATCAAGATGAAGGCTGAAATCTATACTAACGACCTTGGTACAGATATCCTTGAAGAAGATATTCCAGCTGAATACCTTGACCAAGCTCAAGAATACCGTGAAAAATTGATCGAAGCAGTTGCTGAAACTGACGAAGAATTGATGATGAAATACCTCGAAGGTGAAGAAATCACTAATGAAGAATTGAAAGCTGGTATCCGTAAAGCGACTATCAACGTTGAATTCTTCCCAGTATTGTGTGGTTCAGCCTTCAAGAACAAAGGTGTTCAATTGATGCTTGATGCGGTTATCGACTACCTTCCAAGCCCACTTGATATCCCAGCGATCAAAGGTATCAACCCAGATACAGATGAAGAAGAAACTCGTCCAGCATCTGATGAAGAGCCATTTGCAGCTCTTGCCTTCAAGATTATGACTGACCCATTCGTAGGTCGTTTGACATTCTTCCGCGTTTACTCAGGTGTTCTTCAATCAGGTTCATACGTATTGAACACTTCTAAAGGTAAACGTGAACGTATCGGACGTATCCTTCAAATGCACGCTAACAGCCGTCAAGAAATCGACACTGTTTACTCAGGTGATATCGCTGCTGCCGTTGGTTTGAAAGATACTACAACTGGTGACTCATTGACAGATGAAAAAGCTAAAATCATCCTTGAGTCAATCAACGTTCCAGAACCAGTTATCCAATTGATGGTTGAACCAAAATCTAAAGCAGACCAAGACAAGATGGGTATCGCCCTTCAAAAATTGGCTGAAGAAGATCCAACATTCCGCGTTGAAACTAACGTTGAAACTGGTGAAACAGTTATCTCTGGTATGGGTGAGCTTCACCTTGACGTCCTTGTTGACCGTATGCGTCGTGAGTTCAAAGTTGAAGCGAACGTAGGTGCTCCTCAAGTATCTTACCGTGAAACATTCCGCGCTTCTACTCAAGCACGTGGATTCTTCAAACGTCAGTCTGGTGGTAAAGGTCAATTCGGTGATGTATGGATTGAATTTACTCCAAACGAAGAAGGTAAAGGATTCGAATTCGAAAACGCAATCGTCGGTGGTGTGGTTCCTCGTGAATTTATCCCAGCGGTTGAAAAAGGTTTGGTAGAATCTATGGCTAACGGTGTTCTTGCTGGTTACCCAATGGTTGACGTTAAAGCTAAGCTTTACGATGGTTCATACCACGATGTCGACTCATCTGAAACTGCCTTCAAGATTGCTGCATCTCTTGCACTTAAAGAAGCTGCTAAGACTGCACAACCAGCTATCCTTGAGCCAATGATGCTTGTAACAATCACTGTTCCAGAAGAAAACCTTGGTGACGTTATGGGTCACGTAACTGCTCGTCGTGGACGTGTAGATGGTATGGAAGCACACGGTAACAGCCAAATCGTTCGTGCTTACGTTCCACTTGCTGAAATGTTCGGTTACGCAACAGTTCTTCGTTCTGCATCTCAAGGACGTGGTACATTCATGATGGTATTTGACCACTACGAAGATGTACCTAAGTCAGTACAAGAAGAAATCATTAAGAAAAACAAAGGTGAAGAATAATTCACCGTCACTTTAAAAGAAGTCACTTTGTGGCTTCTTTTTCTGTTTGGTAGAAATAGCTAAAATTGCCTCAAATATGGTAAAATAGAAGGAGTATATTGTGAGGAAAATGGATGTCAACCACTTTTGAAATTTTAATGAATCAGTTGGGTATCCCCGCTGAGATAAGAAATCATGAGGCCTTCTCCCAGGCTGAAATTGAACAAGTTATTGTACACAAACAAAGTAACATTTGGGAGTTTCGTTTTGTATTTGAGAATATTCTGCCCTTTGAACTCTTTATCATTGAAGAAGGGATTGAAAGAAGAATTTTCAAAGACTGGAAATCAGGCTAGTTTTGAGATTAAAACTCGAAGTCAAGCTTTTTCAAGAGAGCTTTTACAGGCCTACTATAGGGAGGCTTTTTCAGATGGACCTTGTTCTAGTCAAGGATTTCGGACCATGTATCAGGATTTTCAGGTTCGATTTGAAAATGATCAGTTGATTATTGAAGCTTCTGAAGCAGCAGATACAGAGCATTTCAGGAAAAATCACCTGCCTAATCTTGTCAAAAAGTTGGAAGAATTTGGTTTTCCTAAATTAACCTTCCGATTGGAAAAAAATGAGGACCTGACCAAGGAAGAACAAAAAGCCTTCCATACAGAGAATCAAATGATTGTTCAGGCTGCCAATGATGAGACCCTTCGAGCTATGGAACAGTTAGAACAGATGGCACCGCCACCTCCAGTTGAGGACAAACCTGTCTTTGATTTTCAAGCCAAGAAGGCAGCTGCTAAGCCTAAACTTGACAAGGCAGAGATAACTCCAATGATTGAGGTCAATACTGAGGAGAACCGTTTGGTATTTGAAGGAGTTGTCTTTGATGTTGAGCAGAAGGTGACTAGAACAGGTCGTGTTTTGATTAACTTCAAGATGACCGACTATACTTCTAGTTTCTCTATGCAAAAATGGGTTAAAAATGAAGAAGAAGCTCAGAAATTTGACATGATCAAGAAAAACTCTTGGCTTCGTGTTCGTGGGAATGTTGAAATGAATAATTTCACGCGAGACTTGACCATGAATGTGCAAGATGTGCAGGAAGTTGTCCACTATGAGCGTAAGGATCTGATGCCAGAGGGAGAACGTCGGGTTGAGTTCCACGCACATACCAATATGTCGACTATGGATGCTCTACCTGAAGTTGAAGAACTCGTTGCGAAAGCAGCCAAATGGGGACACAAGGCAGTAGCAATCACAGACCACGGGAATGTTCAATCCTTCCCTCATGGTTATAAGGCAGCTAAGAAAGCTGGCATCCAGCTAATCTATGGGATGGAAGCCAATATCGTTGAAGACCGTGTTCCTATCGTCTATAACGAAGTGGAGATGGACCTTTCTGAAGCTACTTATGTAGTCTTTGACGTGGAAACGACTGGTCTATCTGCTATTTATAATGACTTGATTCAGGTGGCAGCTTCCAAGATGTATAAGGGCAATATCATCGCTGAATTTGATGAATTTATCAATCCTGGGCATCCCTTATCAGCCTTTACAACTGAATTGACAGGAATTACGGATGACCATGTAAAAAATGCCAAACCCTTGGTTCAAGTTTTAAAAGAGTTCCAAGAATTTTGTAAGGATACCGTTCTTGTCGCCCACAATGCCACCTTTGACGTTGGCTTTATGAATGCTAACTACGAGCGTCATGGACTTCCAAAAATTAGCCAACCTGTCATTGATACGTTAGAATTCGCTAGAAATCTCTATCCTGAATACAAGCGCCACGGTCTAGGACCTTTGACTAAGCGTTTTGGTGTTGCCCTAGAACACCATCACATGGCCAATTATGATGCGGAAGCAACTGGCCGTCTGCTCTTTATCTTTATCAAGGAAGTGGCAGAAAAACATGGTGTGACAGATTTAGCTAGATTGAATATTGATTTAATCAGTCCGGACTCTTATAAAAAAGCTCGCGTCAAGCATGCAACTATCTATGTAAAAAATCAAGTGGGCTTGAAAAATATCTTTAAGCTGGTTTCTCTCTCAAATACCCAGTATTTTGAAGGAGTACCACGGATTCCACGTACGGTACTGGATGCCCATCGAGAAGGTTTAATATTGGGTTCTGCTTGTACGGAAGGAGAAGTCTTTGATGCAGTCGTGTCACAAGGAGTAGATGCGGCAGTTGAAGTAGCTAAATACTATGACTTTATCGAGGTGATGCCTCCGGCTATCTATGCACCTCTGATTGCCAAAGAGCAGGTCAAAGATATGGAGGAACTTCAGACCATTATCAAGAGCTTGATTGAGGTTGGAGAGCGCCTTGGGAAACCAGTTCTGGCAACAGGAAATGTCCACTATCTCGAACCTGAGGATGAGATTTATCGTGAGATTATCGTGCGAAGTCTAGGTCAGGGGGCCCTGATTAACCGAACGATCGGCCATGGAGAAGCTGCTCAACCAGCTCCGCTACCCAAGGCACACTTTAGAACAACTAATGAAATGTTGGATGAATTTGCCTTTCTAGGGGAAGACTTGGCTCGCAAGATTGTCATTGAAAATACCAACGCCTTGGCAGAAATCTTTGAGCCTGTGGAGGTTGTAAAGGGTGATTTGTACACGCCTTTCATTGAGAAAGCCGAAGAAACAGTTGCTGAGTTAACCTATAAAAAAGCCTTTGAAATCTATGGAAACCCACTGCCAGATATCGTTGATTTGCGGATTGAAAAGGAACTAACCTCTATCTTGGGGAATGGTTTCGCCGTGATTTATCTGGCTTCGCAGATGCTAGTGCACCGTTCCAATGAACGAGGTTACTTGGTTGGTTCCCGTGGGTCTGTTGGTTCTAGTTTCGTTGCGACCATGATTGGGATTACCGAGGTCAATCCGCTCTCTCCTCACTATGTCTGTGGTCAGTGTCAGTACAGTGAGTTTATCACAGATGGTTCTTACGGTTCAGGATTTGATATGCCAGATAAAGACTGTCCAAACTGTGGATACAAGCTCAGCAAGAATGGACAGGACATTCCTTTCGAGACCTTCCTTGGTTTTGACGGGGATAAGGTTCCCGATATCGATTTGAACTTCTCAGGGGGAGGACCAGCCGAGTGCCCACTTGGATGTTCGTGATATCTTTGGGGAAGAATATGCCTTCCGTGCAGGAACGGTTGGTACGGTGGCTGCTAAAACAGCCTATGGATTTGTCAAGGGTTACGAGCGTGACTATGGCAAGTTCTACCGTGAAGCCGAAGTAGAGCGCCTAGCCCAAGGAGCTGCCGGTGTTAAACGGACGACTGGTCAGCACCCAGGGGGAATCGTTGTTATCCCAAACTATATGGATGTCTATGACTTTACTCCAGTGCAGTATCCTGCAGATGATGTGACTGCTGAATGGCAAACCACTCACTTTAACTTCCACGATATCGATGAGAACGTCCTCAAGCTCGATGTTCTTGGTCATGATGATCCGACCATGATTCGCAAGCTCCAGGACTTATCAGGCATTGATCCAAATGATATCCCTATGGATGATCCTGGTGTCATGGCCCTCTTCTCGGGTACAGATATCCTGGGAGTGACACCTGAACAAATCGGGACTTCAACTGGTATGCTTGGAATTCCAGAGTTTGGGACCAACTTTGTTCGCGGAATGGTGGATGAAACCCATCCGACGACCTTTGCCGAGTTGCTACAGCTTTCTGGATTGTCTCACGGTACCGACGTATGGTTGGGGAATGCCCAGGACTTGATTAAGGCTGGAATTGCGGACCTGTCAACCGTTATCGGATGTCGGGATGATATCATGGTTTACCTCATGCACGCTGGCCTAGATCCAAAGATGGCCTTTACCATCATGGAACGTGTACGTAAGGGAATGTGGCTCAAAATCTCAGAAGAAGAGCGCAACGGTTATATCGAAGCCATGAAGGCTAATAATGTCCCTGAATGGTATATCGAATCTTGTGGGAAAATCAAGTACATGTTCCCTAAAGCCCACGCGGCTGCCTACGTTATGATGGCCCTTCGTGTGGCCTACTTCAAGGTTCACCATCCGATTTATTATTACTGTGCTTACTTCTCCATCCGTGCCAAGGCTTTTGATATCAAGACCATGGGTGCAGGCTTGGATGCTATCAAACGCAAGATGCAAGAAATTGCTGAAAAGCGCAAGAACAATGAAGCTTCTAACGTAGAAATTGACCTCTATACAACGCTTGAAATCGTCAATGAGATGTGGGAACGTGGTTTCAAATTTGGGAAACTGGATCTCTATCGCAGTGATGCGACTGAATTTATCATCGACGGAGACACCCTCATCCCACCGTTTGTCGCTATGGATGGTCTAGGAGAGAACGTTGCCAAGCAACTGGTTCGTGCTCGTCAAGAGGGAGAATTCCTCTCTAAAACAGAACTCCGCAAGCGTGGTGGACTTTCCTCAACTTTAGTTGAAAAGATGGATGAAATGGGGATTCTCGGCAATATGCCAGAGGACAACCAGCTGAGTTTGTTTGATGATTTGTTTTAAAATAATAGATGGACAATTTTTGTCCATCTATTTTAGTATACTTATAGTATAATAAAGAAAGAGATTTAAATGATGAACAATACAGGCTTAAATAATAAATATCAATTTGAAAATTTTGTAGAAAAAGATGGTAATGATTTATCAAAGAAAGGAGCCTTAGCAGTAGTAGAGAATCTAGGATTAAAATATAATCCACTTTATATTTATGGAAAAAAAGGTTCAGGGAAAACACATCTCCTTCAAGCAATTGGAAATAAGGTTCTTGAGAATAATCCAGAAAAGCGAGTAAAATATATTTCTGCCGAAAACTTATTAGAAAATGAGCTAGAAATCCAAAAAGTTAGAAGTGAGCAGTTTGATCTCCTAATAGTAGATGATATTCAGATATTGGGGGAAAAGGATATTTTTATTCAAGAAAAATTCTTTAATCTTTTTAATTCTCTACATGTTAAGGATAAGCAAATTGTTTTATCTAGTGACTCTGAACCAGATCAATTGAAAAATGTTCAATCTCGTTTGATTGTGCGTTTTAAGTGGGGAATGACAGTGTGTCTAACATCAATTGAAGAATAAAAAGGACTGCAGATGAATGATCAAGAAAGACTACTAACGATTTTTTTACGATTACAGTTTGGGACTCCGTTAGGAAAAAAGCAATTAGCTCAGGAATTTATGGTTAGTGAAAAGACGATACAGAGAGATTTTTCGCTACTGCGTTATATCTTATCTAGTTGCCACAATTATAGTGGAGATTTGATTTATAGTCGTAAGACGAATCAGTACTGTTTATCAAGTAAGTCAATTTTTTCTAAAAAAGATATTCTAGTTATTTCAAAGATTTTATTAGAAAATCGAGCACTGAATAAACCAGAAATTGATAGCTTACTAAAAAATTTACTTGCCTTAGTTCCTCGTGATGACCAGAAAGAAATTGAGCAGATCATTGGCAGTGAAAAACTTAACTATACTCCCTTAACGGATCAACAAGATAGAATAGAGAAAATTTGGAATTTATCGGAGGCTATTCTACATGAACAGGTCTTAGACATTATCTATCAAAAATCTTATTCTGAATCTTCTAAGAAGCAGACGGTTTTACCTGTCTCTCTTTACTATGATAGTCATTATTTCTATTTGGTTGTTTACCAGTTGAAACATGCTACTTATATTACTTTAAGAGTAGACCGTATCCAGTCCTGGTCTTATAGTGATATAGAGAAACCCTCTATTTCTTATCGAGATAAATTTAGAGATGGAGACATTCGTAACGAGAGAGTAGACGCTTTTATCGGGAAGAAAATCAGTATTGAAATCGAGTATTTGTACGATCCGACGATTGTGATGGATCAATTTCCAAATGCAAAAATAGTTGGGAAAAATGGAGATTGGACTCATTTTAAGTTTGAAAGTCAGCATACACCGGGTCTTAAACGCTGGTTGCTGGGACAAGGGGAAGCAGTTACTGTTTTGTCTCCTCGGACTTTAGTAGAGGATATGAAGCGGACAGTTCGAGAAATGATAGATAAATATAGATGAGGATAAAATGAGTATTCAATATACTTCTAAAAAAGTTGGAGAACTATGGATAAATGATTTTTATTCAAACGTTATCAATCTTAAATGAACAAAAGTCATAATTACAAGATGCAGTAACTGATTGATTTAATTGTTCATTTTCTAAGTTCGGAAGAATGTTACACTATCTTTTCAGGAGTAGGACAGAACGAAATTTGCTAAAAATCGTACTATTTTACTCCTGTAATTATATACTGGTATTCTCAAATATAGAAAATTTATTGTAGTTGGTCTTAAATTGAGAAAAATAATATTATGTTCTACATAGACAATATTGATTTTACAATTTTTATATGCTATACTACCTCTAATGATTAATATATAATTAATAAAGAAGTAGAAAGGTGATGGAGATATGACTGAATGGATTGTTATTGATCAGTTTGGCAATATGATTGCACAAGGATTTTGGACAAAGGAAGCAGCAGAACAGTATTCAAAAAATATTCCTAATACAAGTGTTATTCAAAAGAATTAGCCACTCTTAACTACAGATTCATATGAATTTGTAGTTTTTTTAAAATACTATAAAGGCGGATGAAATGGAAATTCAATTTACTTCTAAAAAGGTTGGAGAGATATTGAAAGAAGGAAATTTGCGGATTCCTTCTTATCAAAGGCCTTATAAATGGAATAGAAAGCATATCCGTAATCTTTTTTATGATTTGCGAGATGCTATGGGAAAAAAAGAATATCAAGTTGGCTCCGTTATCTTGCATGAGAATGGTGGATACTTAGATATTGTAGATGGGCAACAACGGCTAATTTCTATTTCTTTATTTCTTCATTTATTAGAGAAATTAAAGGACTATAAAGGTGCTAATCAACTGCTAAGTGCTGAATTTGGAGAGATATCTTGCTATCATGCGAGTGAAAATTATAACGAGTGGGGAAATTTAACTCAATTGGTTGGTGAAAATCAGGCAAAAGATATCTGCAACTTTCTATTGGAAAATTGTTCTGTCTCCGTGATAACTATGCCACAGGAACGATTATCAGAAGCTTTTCAACTATTTGATTCCCAAAATAATCGTGGAAAATCTTTAGAACCTCATGATTTGCTCAAAGCCTATCATCTTCGCAAACAAGATTCAGAAGATGAGAAACTTGTTGAGAAATGGGAGCAGTTTGTGGAAGATAATGATTTAAGTCTGAAAGATCTATTTGATAAGCATCTTTTTCGTATGAGACGATGGTCTAGGGGAGAAACAGGACTAACCAATAGGCGTTATGGTACTTATTTGCGTTTTACAGAAGATTTTATTGATGATTTTAAAGGTGTTGATTTAAGTCAGAATTTTCCATACCTAGAATTATATCGTCATATTGAAAACTTCCCTATGTCAATAACTATGCCAATCATTGATGGAAGTAAATTTTTTGAGTATATTGAATCCGTCCATAAGACTATTAAAGAACATAAGAATTTTTTACATGAAAAGTTAGGTTTTTCTGATGAGACTGATAGGGAAGAGAATAGTTCAGATTATCCAGAAGGTATGTCGAAAATTTACAATAGTTCAAAGGACGCTATCTAAAGTGTCATAATTTGTTTCTAAATATTTGTTCGCTTTTTGCAGAGAGATTTGGGAAAGAAGAATTATCAAAAGAAATAGTAGAGACTTTGTTTATTTGGGCTTACTACCCCCGTGTAAAGTCTCGTGCTATATATGATGCTACTGTAGGGAACTATGCTGCAGGAGGAAAATTCAGACAAAAAGAGATTCAAAAGCTATTCCAACTAGTAGTACATGCTGTGACTCCTAATGATTTCATGGTAAAGATAGATAGAGAATTATTTGAAAATTATACTGTGGAACAAATTATAGAAGAGGAAAAAGATAAATGGTAGAAACACATATATGCTTATCAGTTAATCGTTTGCTAAATGAAGAGACCTATGCTATTCCTCTTTATCAAAGAAATTTTTCTTGGACTTATGATGAAATCGAACAATTATTGAACGATGTAGCAGATGCTTTTCAAGAAAAGAGAGACAATTACTATATTGGAACATTAGTCGTCAATGAAGAGAATGGTATTTTCAAAATTATAGATGGTCAACAACGAACCACAGCTCTTAATTTAATTTCTTTGGTTTTGAAAAATGAGTTTGATTGTGACAGATTAGAGGCGGTTCGTTTAACTTTCCCAGCTCGGAGGAAATCAAATGAAAATATTCAAAAACTATTTACTAAGCAAAAAATTTCTGAGGACGATGAAAATGAATTAACTAGAGGGTACAGACGTGCTAAAGATGCATTAGAAAATGTGCTAGGAGAGCGTCAACTTGATACTCAGTCTTTCGTTGATTATCTTTTTAATAAAGTCATCATTTTTCGGAGTATACTTCCTAAAGATTTGGATTTGAATCTTTATTTTGAACGTTTTAACTCTCGAGGTGAGCAACTAGAAGCTCATGAAATTCTTAAGGCGCAAATGATGGCTAAGTTTGATAAAGATCAAGAAATAGCACAAAAATTTGCGAGAATATGGGATGCTTGCGCAGACTTTGATAAGCCGGTGTCAAGTCAATTTAAGATGCGACGAAAGAGAGCAGATGATTTTCAAGAACGTGAACGTGTTTTTGGATGGCACTTTTCAAATTACTTATTTCATAATATTTATGATGATATTGATTTTTATCAAAATGAAAGAAGAAAGTTATCAGATGTATTAGGAAAAAAGATAAATGAACAGAATATAGAAGTAGAAAAAGATTTTAGTGATTATACCCAAGTTATAGATTTTCCAACCTTTTTACTCCATGTATTGGCAATTTGGGAAGGTAGAGATCCCAGTGAGGTTCAGCTAGACGATAAGAAACTCTTAGCTCTATTTGATATAAAAAATAAAAATAAGACTTGGATTATTAAATTCAGTGAATTTCTTCTTAGAATAAAACATATTTTTGATAATTACATCGTTAGAAATTCAAATATGGATTCTTCAAGCAGAAATAAGGATGAATGGTTTTTGCAGAAGGGAACTTATTATGAATATCAACCTAATGGAAAAGCTAAAGAGCATTACATAGTTGAAGAACGCTTTACTAAGAATACATTTTCAGATTCGGAAATTAACCAAAACATTATTCTTCTCCAATCCATGTTTGCTGTGACTTTTACTGCTAATCGTGATAGTCGTTGGTTATATGAGATTTTACAATTTCTCTACAGACATATTGAAGAACTAAATGATCAAGATTTTGGTGTTCATTTTAAGGAATTTCTTGAAAAAATGGCAGTGACGTATGCAGAACAAAGATTGTTTACTGAGGATAGAAGAATTAAGAAATACGGGGATATTCCTGTTTATGCCTTTAATTTTGTGGATTATGTTTTGTGGAAAAATCGTGAAAAATTGAAGAAAGATTATGATGCTAAGTTTGAAGATTTCAAATTTGCATATCGCCGTTCCATAGAGCATTGGTATCCTCAGAATCCAAATGGACATGATGGAGAGAGCCAATTACCTGCTGAGTTTTTACACTCCTTTGGCAATCTTTGTATCATTACAGATAGTCAGAACTCCAGGTTTGGTAACTCCTATCCAGAGGCTAAATTAGAACAATGGGAAAGAGAAGGTATCTTCAAGCGTCAGAGCTTAAAATTACAGATGATGGCAGAAATAACTTCTAAAAAAAATAGATGGGATATTGGTGAGATTCAATCTATGGAAAAAGAAGTGGAAAGATATGTACACGACTTTTGTGATAGTTAATTTAAAAACAAGCCTATTAAAGCTTGTTTTTAAATTTGCACCATATATGATATACTAGTAACGGAGGACATTTGATGAGACTAAGAATTTTTGCGGAAGACAAGCCAGCTGAGAAGGTGTTTGAGTATCAATTAGACCTTGCTGATCAGACAATTCTTCTATCGACAGCACTCTTGTCTGGTGCTATTGCTTTAGCAGGATTATTTTCTGCTTTGAAAGAAAAATAAAAATAGAAAAGGGAAACACAAATGGTTTTACCAAATTTTAAAGAAAATCTAGAAAAATACGCTAAGCTTTTGGTTGCAAACGGAGTTAACGTGCAACCTGGTCACATTTGGCTCTCTCTATCGATGTGGAGCAACGCGAGTTGGCTCACTTAATCGTCAAAGAAGCCTATGCACTTGGAGCCCACGAAGTTATCGTTCAATGGGCTGACGACTTTGTAAACCGTGAGAAATTCCTTCACGCGCCGATGGAGCGTTTGGACAATGTGCCTGAATACAAGATTGCTGAGATGAACTACCTCCTTGAAAACAAAGCAAGTCGTCTCGGTGTCCGTTCTTCTGACCCAGGTGCCTTGAACGGAGTGGACGCTGAAAAACTTTCTGCTTCTGCAAAAGCGATGGGAATCGCCATGAAGCCGATGCGTATCGCAACTCAATCCAATAAGGTTAGCTGGACAGTTGCTGCTGCAGCTGGACTCGAGTGGGCTAAGAAGGTCTTTCCAAATGCGGCGAGCGATGAAGAAGCAGTGGACCTCCTTTGGGACCAAATCTTCAAGACTTGCCGTATCTATGAAGAAGATCCAGTTAAGGCTTGGGAAGAACATGCTGCTATTCTCAAGAGCAAGGCGGAAATGCTCAACAAAGAACAATTCTCAGCCCTTCACTACACAGCGCCTGGAACTGATTTGACACTTGGCTTGCCTAAGAACCACGTTTGGGAATCAGCTGGTGCAGTTAATGCCCAAGGTGAAGGATTCTTGCCAAATATGCCAACAGAAGAAGTCTTTACAGCACCTGACTTCCGTCGTGCAGATGGTTATGTAACATCTACAAAACCACTTAGCTATAATGGAAACATCATCGAAGGTATCAAGGTAACCTTTGAAAATGGTCAAATCGTTGATATCACAGCTGAAAAGGGTGATCAAGTTATGAAGGACCTTGTCTTTAAGAATGCTGGTGCGCGTGCCTTGGGTGAATGTGCCTTGGTACCAGATCCAAGTCCAATTTCCCAGTCAGGTATTACCTTCTTTAACACTCTTTTCGATGAGAATGCTTCGAACCACTTGGCTATCGGTGCAGCCTATGCAACTAGCGTTGTTGGTGGAGCAGAGATGAGCGAAGAAGAACTTGAAGCTGCAGGACTTAACCGTTCCGATGTTCACGTTGACTTTATGATTGGTTCCAACCAAATGGATATCGACGGTATCCGTGAGGATGGAACACGTGTACCTCTCTTCCGCAATGGAGATTGGGCAATTTAAGGAGAAACTATGCTTGGAAGTATGTTTGTCGGTCTTTTGATCGGACTATTAGCTGGAGCTATCACCAATCGTGGAGAACGGATGGGATGCTTTGGGAAAATGTTCCTGGGTTGGATTGGTGCTTTCCTGGGTCAAATGCTTTTTGGAACTTGGGGGCCTATCTTAGCTGATACGGCTATTATCCCATCAGTTTTAGGAGCCATGATTTTATTAGCCATCTTCTGGGAAAGAGGAAGCTAAGTTTCGATTTGAAAGCTTATTTAACTATAAAGATAAAAAGAGGTTGGAACAGTTCCAACCTCTTTTAAGATTCACAGCGGATAATATGACTTGCAGTGACTGGTTCTTTTTATATTGCGTCAAGTATGGTACAATAAAAGCATGAGAATTCAACAATTACACTATATTATCAAAATTGTAGAGACTGGTTCCATGAATGAGGCTGCCAAGCAACTCTTCATTACGCAACCCAGTCTATCAAATGCAGTTCGTGATCTAGAAAATGAGATGGGGATTGAGATTTTTATCCGAAATCCTAAGGGAATCACCCTCACACGTGATGGGATGGAGTTTTTATCCTATGCCCGTCAGGTTGTCGAGCAAACTCAACTCCTAGAAGAACGTTATAAAAACCCTATCGCTCATCGCGAGCTTTTTAGTGTGTCTTCGCAACACTATGCTTTTGTGGTTAATGCCTTTGTTTCCTTGCTCAAGAAGAGCGATATGGAAAAGTACGAGCTTTTTTTGCGTGAAACCAGAACCTGGGAAATCATCGACGACGTCAAGAACTTCCGCAGTGAAGTCGGAGTCCTCTTTTTAAATAGCTATAACCGGGACGTACTTTCGAAGATGTTGGATGACAACCATCTCGTTGCCCACCATCTCTTTACAGCCCAACCCCATATCTTTGTCAGCAAGACCAACCCTCTTGCTAAAAGAGACAAGGTGCAGTTATCCGACCCTGGAAGACTTCCCATACTTAAGCTACGACCAAGGGACCCATAATTCCTTCTACTTTTCAGAAGAGATTTTGTCACAGGAACACCACAAGAAATCCATCGTGGTTAGTGACCGTGCGACCTTGTTCAATCTCTTGATTGGTTTGGACGGTTATACCATCGCGACTGGTATCCTCAATAGTAATCTTAATGGGGACAATATCGTTTCGATTCCACTTGATATTGATGATCCGATTGAGCTGGTTTATATCCAGCATGAAAAGACTAGCTTGTCCAAGATGGGTGAACGCTTCATTGAATACCTACTTGAAGAAGTTCGCTTTGACAGCTAATGCAACTCTATTAGAAAAGAAAAGGAAAAATGACACCAATGAATACCAATGATTTTGATTTCCACTTGCCAGAGGAATTGATTGCACAAACACCTCTGGAAAAGCGCGATGCCTCTAAACTCTTGATGGTCAATCGCAAAACAGGGGAATTTCAAGATCGCCATTTTCACTCTATTATTGAAATGCTAGAGCCAGGGGATGCCCTGGTTATGAATGACACCCGCGTACTACCAGCGCGACTTCATGGTCAAAAGGAAGAAACAGGGGGGCACGTTGAACTTTTGCTCTTAAAAAATACAGCAGGAGACGAATGGGAAGTCTTGGCGAAACCTGCCAAGCGTCTCAAGGTTGGTACCCGTGTTGTCTTGGAGATGGTCGCCTAAGCGCAGTCGTGACCGAGGAATTAACCCATGGTGGCCGTATTGTCCGTTTTGAATATGAGGGAATTTTCCTAGAAGTGCTTGAAAGTCTGGGAGAAATGCCTTTGCCTCCTTATATCCACGAAAAGTTGGATGATCGCGAACGTTACCAGACCGTCTATGCCAAGGAGAGTGGCTCAGCCGCTGCTCCGACTGCAGGCCTTCATTTTACCAAAGAACTATTAGAAGAGATCCAGCAAAAAGGGGTTCACCTAGTCTACTTGACCTTGCACGTTGGTCTTGGTACCTTTAGACCAGTTTCAGTCGATAATCTAGATGAACACGAAATGCACTCAGAGTTTTACCAATTATCTGAAGAAGCTGCTGCGACCTTGCGTCAGGTCAAGGAAAATGGTGGTCGCGTCATTGCCGTGGGGACAACTTCTATCCGTACGCTAGAGACTATCGGAAGCAAGTTTGATGGGCAAATCCAAGCAGACTCTGGCTGGACTAATATCTTTATCAAACCAGGCTATGACTGGAAAGTGGTGGATGCTTTTTCTACTAATTTCCACTTACCTAAGTCTACCTTGGTCATGCTTGTTTCGGCCTTTGCAGGCCGTGAATTGGTCCTCGAAGCCTACCAGCATGCTATCGATGAAAAATACCGTTTCTTTAGCTTTGGCGATGCCATGTTTATCTACTAAAATACGAGCAAATCAAAACTAGAAATAAAAGGGCTAATTCCTGATTGGATTAGCCTTTTTTGATATCAGATAGCTATTGAATTAAAGCCAAATAAATGATACACTGAAGACTACGAGACAGCCGTCAAAAATCTATGCAAAATCTGACGAGCTACTTTTATCTGTATCTATTTCAAAGGAGATTTTTATGAAAAACAAAACATTGCGCTATACGAGCCTATCAGTCCTGACCTTATTGGCTGCCTTGACTTTGTCTGCCTGTGGTGGAAAGACTAACAAGAACACTTCAGCTTCAAACCAAAAGGAAACAACAAGCAAGGTGACTACAGAGTCCGCAAGTAAAACTGAAGCAAGCCAAAAAGAGGAGCAGAAGTCAGAAACAAATAGTGCGACAGAAGCTACAACTACTCAAGCAGAACAAAAGGAAGATAAGCAAAAATCACTAGAGGCTTACGCTATGTTTGCAGGAACTTGGGAAAACTACGCGGGAACAACTGCAACAGTCACAGCAGATGGAATTGTAACAATCCAAAGTGCAAATGGAACCTTTAAATACGAGATGGGTCAAGTAGAGGAAAAAGATGGCTACTACTCAACAGGTATTCATCTTGTCGGTGGTGGACAAGGGGCACGACTGATCTTTACCCCAGCCGGAGTCCAAAACGAAGTGACAGGTACGGACGGTAGCCAAGATGTCTTGTCTATCGGTCAATCTGTAAGTGACAAAGATAACCAATTTTACCGTAACTAAGAAGATCAATCAGAAGTAAGGGTGGTGAAATGTCCTTGTGTTCTAACCAATTTTAAATATAACAAAGGAAATAGAAAGAGGTAAAGATGTTTTTTCTTAGACGCCGTCGTGTCTTTATCGGCGAATGTGATGGTCAAGCGGTCTATTATGACCAAAAGACGAGAGAGGCTTTAGCTGCTCCCAAGAGTGTCTTGCTCAATACCGAAGGGGCTCGGAAGACCAACGCCTACATTCCTGAATTGGTGATTCTCTTTATGGCCGGTGGAACGTGTGCCTTTGGCTTCCTTGCGGCTATGAGTATAGGAGTCTACAACTGGACCAGTCTGACCTTTATCCTACTCTTTTGGTTGGCTGAGTTTTTGTTCATGGTTGCTTTACTCGAACGAGCTTTATATAAAAATGTACGCAAGGCCCAGCCGACGACAGAAAAGGTTTTTTACTATGCAGCTTCTCATAACTTGATGGTGGGGGAAGATAACTTTGATCCAGCTAAGTTGTCAACGAAAATCTTCAGAATCGTTCGTTTTCTAATAGTTGCCACTAATATCTATTTGTTCTATTTTTTTTATAGCTATACTCAAAAATTTGGTCAGGAGATTGAACTAGGTTATGAATTTTGGATAGCTGGATTATTACTCTTTGCACTCGTATTAGTGTATAATCAAAACAATCCAGTTCGCTTTGTGAAAATTATGAAGCTATACAGCCAAGGAAAAGTACGATTTAAGGAAGAACAGGATGATAGTGGAGTGTAGCATATGCTAAATCGCTAACAATAAAAAAGCCCTGATGTAGGGCCTTTTTTCTTGCTAATATAAGAAATCAATTCCGTAGTTTTCTTTTAGATAGGTCGCCAACTCGGCTTTCTTCCTCTCTAAATCGACAGAGGCTAAGGGCGAGACGCAATTTCAGAACACTTGTATCGATGATGACGTTTAACTTAGAAATATCTTCTAGCTGAGTGACCTCTCTCAGATCGAAGTCTAAATAGTAAGCCTTGCTGTTGACATGGTCAGGGTCGCTGACATCCACTTCAACATACGATGCTCGCAACAATTCTTCTTTTGGGATGAAGATTTCTTTTGAGAAGAATAACCCAGGATAGATATAAATACCTTCAAAGGTGAATTCAAAGGAAAGCCTGCGACTAGTCAGTCTTTTGATGCCTGCAATCGTTGAATAGATAGCAGCGAAAAAGAGGATGGTTGGAACTACAGTAAGAAGACTAAGCTGGGAAAAGTCGATTAATCCATGCGCGAGGAAAAAGAAAAATTGAAAGAATACACCCACCGCAAAGAATAGATAGCCGACACCGACAAATTTTGAATAATAGATTTTCATAGAAACCTCCAGATATAGAATTGAACTCGCCAACGCTTTTTCAGTAGAAGTCGTATAGGTCGTGGAGAGTAAAATTTCTAGGTATTCCCATCATATCCTATGGAGCGAAGTTCTGTCAACTTTTTAGTAAGCTATGAATCTTAGCTATACTATGACCTAGCATATGGTTTGTGGTATACTAGGGTTAAAATCATTCAGACTAGATAAGTAGGTGTATTTATGTCAAAGCTTCAAAGAAAAAGAAAGTAGTAATTGAAGAACGTTACCATGGCCCTTTGATTACAAATGGGGTTAGTTTAGGCTATATCAAGCTTCTACCTTGGATTACACTGGGAGTCTCTTTTATAGGATTTTTTGGGACGACCTATATCGATCGTATTGGCATATATAAAATCTTGTTCATTATTTGCATGTTTATTAGTGGTGTAGCAATCCCACTCTCATTCTTCGATCGTTTTATTGTGAGATTTAAGAGTTTTATCTATCTTTTTGTTTCTATACTTGTTTTGATTTTAAACGTTGACATGACTTTTATTGGCTTGCTTATGCTAGTTGGTAATGACGGAATCTATTCAGTCTGGGCACTTATTTACAATCTTGTAGCTCTCTGTATCTTGCTTTTTTCTACTGGTCTCTACTCCTGGTATTATCTTCCTAAAAATCAGGGGAAAATCTGGGCTTTCAACCGATGGGAGACTTATGGTGGCGATGACAATGACAAGAAGCACGAACGATCGTTCAACTTTGGTGTTGCTTCTGTGGCTGTCGTGTTAGCGCCAGCCATTCTTACTGGTTACATTGAGAATATCTTTGGTGTGTTCTTAGGCATCTTGATGAACCTCTTTTTACCAGCTCTCATAGTGGATGGAGTTCAGGCAGCGCGTTATGTACGCAAACACCCAGAATATGAAGAGTAGGCTTCTCGTCTTGAAATTTATTCCTAATGGTTATGGGACTTTGACAACATATTTTCATAAATAGAAAGAGGTATGTATGTTTTTTCTGAGACGACGTCGTGTCTTTATCGGCGAATGTGATGGACAGGCGGTCTTTTATGACCAAAAGACAGGAGAGGCTTTAGCTGCTCCAAAGAGTAGGTTGCTCAATACTGAAAAAGCTGGTGACACGAATGCCTTTATTCCTGACTTGGTAATTCTCTTACTAGCAGGTGGGCCTGCAATTTCGGGCTTCTTTTCACTCAAGTTTGTTGGTGTCTACAACTGGTTCAGTCTAGCCTGTATTCTTCTCTTTTGGTTGATGCAGTTTTTCTCGTTAGTTGCTTTACTCGAACGAGCTCTCTATAAAAATGTTCGCAAAGTACAGCCGACGACAGAGAAAGTCTTTTATTATGCCGCATCTCATAATTTGCTTGTGAAAAACCAGTTTGATCCCAGACAACTGGGCACTCTAGCTTTTCGATTTGTCCGCTTTGCAGTAAATATAGTGTCCATCTATTATTTTTTGTATTTCTTGACTCTTCCTCTAAAATTTGGTCAACCAATTAATGAAGGCTATGGTTTGTGGTTTGCTGGCATGTTATTCTTTTCAGTATTTCTTTTGTATAACCAAAACAATCCAGTTCGTTTTGTGAAGATTATGAGATTATACAGCCAAGGAAAAGTAAGATTTAAGGAAGAAGCGGAACATTGAGCATCATTCTAAATACTTCTAAAAACAAAAAAAGCCTTGATTTCAAGGCTTTCCTGTTGATTTAGATGCCCCCTACATGGATTTGTAAGAACTTTTCATATTGAAAATAAACAAAAATGTTGAAATATAGCTGATTTTAGGGAAATACTTTTAGGTATTTTCAATGTCAGAATTTAAAAATGGGGCAAAAGTGGGGCAAAAACGAATGGCTCATAAAGGTTTCCTATTAGAAACAGGATTTACTCAATTAGAAGTTGCTTGAAGAATTAGATAAAAAGAATGTGTTTGATATTGAAGACTATATCAAGAGAAAAGGCAAAGTTAAGCTTAATAGAAATACAGTAATTACAAGATTGTAATATTTTTCTGTTATAGCTTTATGTGACAGGGATAAATATGGTATAATAAGACAAATTTGAAGGTGTAGAGGTAAGCATTTGAAAGAGAATAGACCTGATTTTCGAGATATAAAATCATTTGAAGAATTTAACAGATACTACTGGTATCGAGATGAACTTTCACAAATTTGTAAATCTCTTGGATTGGAGTATAGATGTACAAAACAGGAGCTGAATCATATTATAGAACAATATTTTAAGGGAAATAGGATAGAAAAATTTTTGAGCAAAGGAAACAAAAATCAATCCGAAGTTATAACATTAGATACACCGTTACTTGAATGCGGATTTTCTTTTAACCAAAAATTTCGAGAATATTTTTCAGAGGTAATAGGCGTTAATTCGTTTAAATTTAATGCTGATATGGCAACAGCTTGGCGAAAAGTAAAAAGGGATAACGATATAAAATTTACAATCCAAGATATGATTAAAATATACTATGGAGAATCAGACTATGCCAAATATGATAATTCAGTTTGCCAATGGAACCAATTTTTAAAAGATTTTTGTGCAGATGAATTTAGCGAATACTATTCTAACAAGTTAAAAGCTGCAGCTATCCTTTGGAAAGAAGTTAGAGATTCAAAAAATGAAAAAATATATTCACGGGAACTTTTGAAAAAATATGAGGATAAAATAGAGGCGTACTGTAAGTAAACAAATCCCAAGTTATAAGTTTCTATTAGATGAAACCTATAAAATTTGTACAAATATTGTAGGTTAGGAGAAGAATTGTTTTCAAAAGATGTCTATAAGTGGGTAGGAGGAAGTGTACTTGGTTCGTATTTTGTAAGCACTACTTCAAGTCATTATGATTGGGCGATGAAGAAATTAAAAGCACATCAAAAAAATTGTAAGAAAAAATAAGCAGATATGGTATCTTTTTGGTAGCTAAACAGACAAAATATCTTGTTTTTTGCAAATAATACTTAAAAAGAATGTTGATTTATCAGCATTCTTTTTTATTTCAAATGTATTCTCGGAATTTTGTTTAAAAGCCTATAATACTCAATGATTAGACTAAAGATGAATAAAATGGAGAAAACTCTAATGGTTCTTCTCCATTTTTTGGCTAATTGGTAATGTTGAAAATTGGAAGTGAAATGATACTTTCAAAGAATTCATTTTGGATACTAGCAAACGAAATAGAACCCTGATGCAGATCAACAATTTGTTTTGAAATTTTTAGCCCAATTCCAGTCGTTCTAATTTTAGAAATATCAATGTTTTTAAAAGATAATTCATTAAGTTCAGCAATTTTTTCTGGTGAAGCTCCCTGTCCATTATCTTTGATTTCTACAATTACATTTGTATCTTTTTTGTATAAGTGGATTCTTATTGTGCAACCCTTTTCGTTATGTAAAACAGAGTTGTAGATGATATTATGGATAACTCTTGTGATTAAAAACTGCTCAATCATGATAGATTGATTAACAAGTGAATCATCGTAATCAAATTCAAATTCAAATTCATTCCAGATTTCTTGATTTAAAATATGGATGAGAATGTCTTTGAAGAAGGGGATAATTTTTGTTTCAGTCTGATTTAATTGAAGATGACCGGATGAAAGGCGAGCTACTATATTTAAGTCATTTAAAACATTTTGGATGTAATAGGATTCCGTCAATATTGGACGAATATGTTTTTTAAACTGTGTATCTAGTTCAGAATCATTTAACAAGGACGCGTTAGAAATGATGACAGAAAGAGGTGTTTTGATATCGTGTGCAATACCTGAAATCCATTGCTCTTTAAAGACTTCATTCTCTTTGAGTAGAGTATCGGTTTGATTAATTGCAGTTGTAAGATATTCTAGTTCTGATATAGAATTTATTGGATTTTTTAAACCATATGGGAGATTCTGAATAGCAGTTACAAGAGGCACAATTTTTACGATTGATATGCGTCACGCCATAGTAGTAAAGAAAAAGCGAAATAAAGGCAGTTGAAAAAGCAATACTCCAAATGCTATTAGTGGAAACAGGCGGAGACTATCTATATCTAAGTAATTAAAACTATAACGAGCAATTTTATCTTTTGGAAAACCAACAACAATGATGTATCCACCTTTTATCTGACTAAAAACAGGATAATCTGAAAGATAATAGCGAGAAAACTGTAAAATGTCCCCGTAGTCAAATTGCGAAGGAACTTCTGTAGGTTTATACTGTTCGTACACTTGTTTTCCAGTCTGCTTATCCAATACCATGAGCCATAACTTTTGTTCTTTTAGACTAGAAATATCATTTTCAGGTATGTGGACGTTATTATTTGTGATGGTAATGTGTTCAGAAATTATTTTCACAGTCTCAGTAGCAGTTTGCTTTTTACTAATGTAGAAAACAAAACTGGCAATTAGAATAATATTGGTAATAAAGATAATGATGGAAGAAAAGATAAATTTCTTTAGTGAATACCTTAAAATTTTGGTTTGATTCATAATCATGATAACAATTTATATCCTAGCCCTTTAGCTGTCTTTAAATATTGAGGTTTTGAAGGATTTTCTTCTATTTTTTCTCGAATTTTCCGAATATGTACAGTCAAAGAGTTTTCATAACCAAAGCTATCCACTCCCCAAATCGTATCACAGAGAGATTCGGTTGAAACGATGTAATTTTTATTATCGTAAAGTTTTTTCAAAATCTGAATTTCAATTGGCGTAATAGAAATTTCTGCTCCATTTTTTTGTACTGTTGCATTCCGAAAACTCACCAAAGTCTGTCCAATCTGTATTGTTTCCTGTTCTGATTTATAACTTCTACGGAGCAGAGCCATAATACGATAGATAAGATTTTTTGGAATGAAGGGTTTCATGATATAATCATCACCACCAGCATTGAAACCAGCTATCTCATCTTCAGGATTATTTTTGGCAGTCAGAAAGAGGATAGGAGTATCGCCTTTTTTTCGGATATGTTTTTGCTAATGTGTAGCCATCCCCATCGGGTAGCATAATGTCCAAAAAGGAAAAGGTCGAACTGCTCTATTTCAATCATGTCCAAACTAGATTCTATATCATAGGCTGATGTTAGATTGGAAAATCCGTAGGCAGTGAGAATATCTCTTATGGAAGAGTTTAAAATTTTATCGTCATCAATGATAAGGATGTGCTTATTCAGGAGTTGTTGTTCGAAACTCATAATCTTACCTCGCTTACTTAAATTATACCATTTAAAAGAGTGAAAAAAAGAAAAATACTTTTAATCTTAATGTAAAATTAAGGTTAGCTTAGTTTAAAAATTAATCTAGCATGTCTATAATAAAGACATAACCTAGATAGAGATACTTCTCAAATTAATTTTAATCAGTGAGGTATTTCCAAATGGTTAAACAACAAATGAATCTCGTTGAGATTGAAGCAATGAATTCTCTTCAAGAATTGACTCTTGAAGAACTTGATAACGTTCTTGGTGCTGGTGGTGGAGTAATCCAAATCCATTTTATTCAGACAAAACAATGGTAATAGTGACTCACCAATTAGATATTGTGAATTATGTTGATTCTATCATTTTTGTTGATAAGAGTAGTAGAGATGTTATCAAAGATACTCATGATAATTTGATTCATGGAAATCAAAATTATAGAAAATTTTTTAGTTTAATGGAGGAAGTTCATAATGATTAGTAATGTTTTACAGATAAAAAACTTACAAAAGGAATTTAAGGACACTCAGGTAGTTAACCTTAGTTCCTTATCAGTTCAACAAGGTGAGATTTATGGTTTTCTAGGTCCAAATGGAGCTGGGAAAACAACCACCATGAAGATGATTTTGTCTTTGATTTCTCGTACAGCTGGGGATATTGAAGTGTTCGGTCAATCCATAGGTACGGACAAGCAGTATCTTAATCAGATTGGCTCTATGATTGAAGAACCGTCTTATTATCCTAATTTGACAGGCTATGAAAATCTCTTGGTTTTCCAAAAAATCCTTGGATTTGAAAAGAAAAATATTCAGGAAACCTTGAAAATTGTTGGGTTAGATCAACCTAAAAACAAGAAAAAATTGGTTAAAGATTATTCTCTGGGTATGAAACAGCGTTTGGCTTTAGCCTTTGCCTTAGTCAAGAAACCGCGTTTGTTGATACTGGATGAGCCAACCAACGGGCTAGACCCAGCAGGGATTCATGAAATTCGGGAACTGATTATCAAGTTGGCAAAAGAACAGGGCATTACTGTCTTCATCTCTACCCATATCCTTTCTGAAGTAGAGCATATCGCTGACCGTGTAGGGATTATCAATCATGGTCAACTCGTTTACGAGGGAGAAATTCGTAAAATTCAGTCCAATAAATGGCTGGAAGTGCGTGGGGATTTTAGAGGTCGACGTGAAGCCATTAGCCAAGTGTTATTTGGTTATCCGTGCAAGATGTTAGAAATACATGAGGATAAACTCAAGCTGACTAACCTTGCCGACCAGCAGATTTCTAGTTTGTTACGAGATTTAATAGTCGAGGAAGTTCCAATTTATGAAGTGAAGCAAGAACAAGAAACCTTGGAATCTATCTTCCTCAGCTTAACCAAGGAGTGAGTCTTATGTTGAATAATTTGTCTATTGAATTGCTCAAGGCAAAACGAACCAAATCCTTCTTCATTAGCATACTAGTTATGGGAGTCGGATTTGCTTGGGCAATTGCAGCCGCTACACGTTACCTAAGTAATCCAGCCATGCACCAGATTAACCTAATTTTCTATATGATAAAAGAAGTAAATGGCTTGATTCTCCCTATCGTGGTCGCTCTCTTTGTATCCCGGATTGTCAAGAACGAGAAGGAGGGCAACACTTTCAAACTGCTTTTGGCAAATGGTGAAAATCTACGGCATATCTTTCTGAGTAAGCTAGCCCTGACTATGTTCGTTTTGACCTTTCTCGCTATTTTGGAGGGAGTAGTAGTCCAGTTGATTGCAAACTTTTCTGGTCTAGAAATGCCTGTTAGCCTAATCCTCTGGCAAATCGTCATTTTCTTGCTAGCATCTTTTGTCTTAACCTGTCTGTTTTTGACTTTGCAGTTTTTACTGAAAAAGCAGGCATTGATAATGGCATTAGGGATTTTCGGAGGATTTCTTGGAGTTGGATTTGGTCATGCAACAGCTTTTCTACAGCTGATTTTCCCATTTGGTGGTATAGCATATCTGTCTCTGGTGGATTACCAGAAAGTCGCCAGTCAAGTGAGTTATGTTTTGGCGACAAACCTAGGATTTAAACTCTTTACATATTTGCCAATAGCCCTAATCTATCTCTTCTTATCTCTCTATCTAGTTGAAAAGAAAGGAGGCAAGCTATGATGTCTTATCTATCAGTAGAATGGCGGAAAACCCAAAAATTTTCCATGTTGATGATTGGTATTTTCTTCTTAGCTTTTTGTAGCCTGATTGGTCTTGGTATTTACTTAGGTGCAGCTTATTCTATGGTTGCAGAAAGTGAAAAAGTGCCTGTTTTATGGGGACAATTGACCTTCTATTATAGCCAGCTTTTCTTTCCGATTTTGGTCAGCATTTATGTAGCCATGATGTTAGGAAAAGAGTTTGATAGGAAAAATATTGAATTTCTCAGAGCTAATAATGTCAGTCTTGGGAAATTATTGTTGGCAAAAGAAATAGTAATTATCTTGTTTATTGCTGTTTTACAGTTGTTCTTGTTTGGTATTTTTTATGTCAGTGCTCACCTAATTCATTTAGAAATTTCTAATTTGTTCACCTACCTTAAGTGGGATTTATTGGGGATTTTTGGAACAATTAGTATGATGGCAGTACAGTTTTTTGTGACAGCTAAAACTCGTGTTTTTAGTAAATCTGTGGGAATTGGTTCTATTGGTACTTTCGTAGGATTCATGATGATTTTTGTATCTGATAAATTATCTTTAATCTATCCCTACTCCCAAGCTATGGTGGCAATGCGGTCACGGAATTTGATAGACTTTAATTTAGTGGAAATATTGCTGTTTATCATTGTAAATATTCTTCTGTGGGGGATTTTTCATACATTGAGTAATAAAGAATTGCATAAGTAATGCGAAGACTCTTAGGGGTCTCAGATTGAAGACAAAGTCCTTAGAAGTTATACTTCATAGAAAAAGCGAGCCTAAAACTCGCTTTTTTTATTTAACCTAATAGCTCCTTATTTTCAATTAAGAGTTCTAGTGGAGATTTATCTCTTGCTTCAATAAAACCAGGTTCATATTGGGTATGAAGTGTTCTTTTCTGAGAAGTTGGATCAATATACAACTCTTTTCCATCTTCTGTGTATAGTTGGTTGCCTCTTGTTAGGTAAAGTAAATCCTCTAAGTACTGTCCATCAGTATGTAGGAAATGCTCGATGTATTTAACAGCTTTTAAGATTTCACTTACTTTATCAGAGTATTCATTAGATTCAAGAACACTCTTTTCTAACTCAATCTCTTTACTCGTTCCAAAGAGTTGGGTTGGAGTTGCATTAAAATATTCTGCTATCTTATCCAAATTTGCAAAGGTAGGATAGCTTTTTTGTTTTTCGTAATCAGAGATGGACTGTTTACCGATTCCTAAATCTTCAGCTAGTTGAGTTTGGCTTACTCCTTTTTCTATGCGTAGTCGTGCCAAATTGGGTCCAAAATTTTGAATAATAAAGGTCATGGGAAACTCCTATTTTTATTTTTAACTTATTTTATCACCTATAAACTTACAAATCAAGTTTTTGGTTGACTGATTAAAATATTTTTTATAAAATATATTTATAACTTATAAATAAGTTATAAATAATACAAAAATAGCTCGTGAGTTTAGGATTGGTGAGTGGGGAGGAAGTTGAGGACGAGACTATGACTTATGACTATTCGAAGCCTTGGAGCTAGAAATTGTGTGGACAAGGACAAGGGACGAGCCTGACGGGAAGTCAGGCGAAGTCCTGCAGACTGCCGTCCAGACAATTTCTAGCCAAACAAAAGCTGGCTATTCTAACAGCCAGCAAAAAGGTACACTTAGGGCAACGCCCAAAGAACGACGGGACGAACAAACGTTGATTTGACGGTGTTTCTGAGACCTAAAAAATCTAAAAGAAAGGGGGACAATTTTGTTGGTTTCTATACAAGATTTAAGAAGTATTCAAGAACGATGTGATGTAGGAGAATTAGTACAGCGGTTAGATGTCAGTATTGATAGATTAACGGTTATCTGGGATACAGACATTGGTTCCCTAAGACGAATTTTCAAAAATCTGAAACAGGCAATAAGTACAAGAGTTGATTCATTTGAAATACATGATAACGTACGAGATGATGTCTTTACTTTAGTTAAAGTTTTTAATGAGTATGATTCAATCAATATTATATTTTTCCAATTATCCACTTATGGAAATGAACAATTGATTCGAATTGATTTTAATCCTAATACTTTAAAAGAATTTGGTGGAATGAAAGTATGGAGACAATTAATGTACTTGCTCGATTGAATTCATTGACGGTACGCTTGTCTCGTTTTGATTTGGCATTTGACATTTTCAACAGGCCTGAAATCGTTAATTTGCAACATATTAAAGGTGGTGTTACCCATAAGGCCTTCTATGGTAGAGGGGGTGAATTAGAGACGAAATATTGGGGTTCTAGCGGTAGTAATGTACAAGTTAGGTTATATGATAAGAATAAAGAAATCATTGCTCACAAGCGCGAAGAGAAGCTAGATTTGGCTGTAAATCCGTTTTGGTGGAGACTAGAGTTCCAACTCAGAACCAAAGCGATTGGTGAGGAGATGGTCCAAGATGTTATGAATCGTCTTGATAATTTCGGATTTTATAAGCTAGAACATATTCGAGTGGAGCAAAGAGCATTTACAATTATCTTTCTCAACAATCCTGAACTGTTATCATTGGCTTTTCCAAATTTAAAATCAGACAGCATCAAAAAGAAAAAAACAAGAGTCCGCAAACTATTGAGAGAAGAAACGAATCAATTTGCGGAAGAACTAAAAGAAGTATTAATACAGAATCTCCCTAAATTAAATGCAGATTTACAACTACTTGTAGGCGAGTTTCTGAATTTAGAAAATAAATAAGGAGGATAACTATGGACAATAATTTAATTAGTAACAAAGAATTAATTGAAATGGGCTATCGCCCTCATACAGCAAATGATATCATTCATCAGGCAAGAGAATTACTTGTCTCACGAGGCTATACATTTTATAATCGCAAACGTTTGATGGTTGTTCCAAAGTGTTGTAAATGAGATTCTAGGAACTGAGGTGGCGTAATATGGCAAGTGTTCGTTATCGAAAGCGAGGAGATAGTAATTTATGGACCTATGAAATTCGTAACGAAGGAAAAACTGTTGTTCATAATAGTGGTTTTAAAACAAAAAAACTTGCAGAGACAGAAGCTGAGCCGATTCTGCAAGAACTTCGTTTAGGAAAAAGAATTTCTAGAGATATTTCTCTTGTCGATCTATATCAAGAATGGCTTGAACTAAAAATTCTACCGAGTAGTAGGTCGGAAGAGACAAAGAAAAAATATCTTCTCCGTAAAAACACAATTGAAAGATTATTTGGAAATAAAAAAGTCACTCAAATTCGTGCGAGTGAATACCAAAGAATTATGAATAAGTATGGGCAGACGGTTGGTAGAAATTTTCTTGGTAGATTGAATACTGGGATTCATCAGAGCATCCAAATGGCAATTGCAGACAAAGTTCTAATAGATGATTTTACACAACATGTCGAGTTATTTTCATCCAAAGAACAACAGATGACAGAAGAGAAATATTTACATACAGAAAAAGACTATCTGGATTTACTTTTAGCAGTAAAGAAAAAATTTGATTACCAACGTTCAATTGTTCCTTATATCGTCTATTTTCTATTAAAAACAGGCATGAGGTTTGGAGAGTTAATAGCGTTAACTTGGAATGAAGTTGACTTTGACAGAGGACTGCTAAAAACATATAGGAGGTTCAATACCCTTTCTCATAAATTTGTCCCTCCAAAAAATAAAACGTCTATTCGGATGGTACCGATAGACGAAGAATGTATTAAGATATTACAAGTCCTAAAAATTGAACAAGAGAAAGCTAATAAAGAGCTAGGAATCAAGAATAGGTATAAAATGATTTTTCAGCATTATGGATATATTCACTTGGTACCAGACATTGCAAGTGTCAATAAAGCTTTGAGTGTTCTTTTAAATGAATTAGATATTTATCCAATTATCACGACAAAAGGAGCACGTCATACCTATGGAAGCTACCTCTGGCACAAAGGATTTGACCTTGGAGTTATTGCAAAAATTCTAGGGCATAGAGATATTTCAATGTTAGTAGAAGTATATGGACACACTTTAGAAGAGAAAATTTTTGAAGAATTTAATCAAATTAGAGATGTCTGGAAAGATTGCTCATAAAAAAATGTGGGGCAAATGATGGGGCAAATCAGTTATAGACAAGCAAAAAGCCTTATAAATCAAGGCTTTTTCCTGTTGATTTAGATGCCCCCTACAGGGCTCGAACCTGTGACCCATAGATTAAGAGTCTACTGCTCTACCAACTGAGCTAAGGAGGCAAATAAAAAGCTGTATTGGTGCCGAAACTTCACGGTTTGTATTGAACCCGCGCAATTAAGCAGGTGGGCAACTCGCTCTAACTGAAGCTGTTTCCGTGTGAGACGGCCTACATGCTGTAGAAGACTTGCCTAATACAAAAATAATTCGTTAACGCCAAATGAAGTCCTTTTTACATTTCATGATTATATGTAAAAGTCAGGAAAATTAAAATTTTGAAAGTTTCATGGTTGTAATGTTCTTGCGTTGAAATGAACGTTCATGAAATATTCTCATTTTCAATAGTACTCTAATTAGTAATGATTATATGGATGATGGCATGGGATTGGTGAGGTTTGAGTCAATGGGGCCATATCCCATCACAGTGCAGTTGGACTGCAGTGGGGTCAATGACGACATCAGCGTGGGGATGACCTCAGAACATGATCCTGCGCCATCAGGCAGTGGCAGGCTGGTCTGCACTTCAGGTTGACCAGACCTCTTCCTTGTGGGTCAGCAGGGCTGAGAAAATCTGGCCTCTCGGCCTGGTGGTTTCCTGAGGGCCCATCACCATTCATCTTGTCCCATGGTGGCCAGCTCACATTCTTTTAGTATCAGGCGTGATATGGCGGATACCGTCATCATTTGCCGGAGTCGAAAGAACTGCTAAGTCCAGCGAGTTGAAGGCAGAACGGAGATCTCCATTGGTAGATGTTGCGATAAAATCAAGGGCATCATCATCTAACTCAACTGGAAAATCAAAACCTCGTTCAGGGTCAGTCAAGGCGATTTGAATGGCTTTTTTGACATCTTGGTTAGACAGAGGTTCCAATTCAAAAATCTGAACACGGCTACGGATGGCTGGAGTGACAGAAAAGAAAGGATTTTCAGTTGTCGCACCAATCATGATGACCAGGCCACTTTCCAAAAGTGGCAGGAGAAAGTCTTGCTTGGTCTTGTCTAAGCGGTGGATCTCGTCTAGGAGTAGTACAAGACCACCTGAAAACTTGGCTTCTTCGGCGATTTCTTGGAGACGTTTTTTACTATCAACTGTCGCATTAAAGGTTCGAAAGGCATACTTGGTCGTTCCAGCGATGGCTGAAGCGATACTGGTTTTTCCGATGCCCGGAGGTCCATAGAGGATCATGGATGACAGGCGGTTTGCCTCCACCATGCGACGGATGATTTTTCCTGGGCCAACCAGATGCTCTTGACCGATGACCTGGTCGATGGTTTTGGGGCGCATACGAAGTGCGAGATTGTCTGGCATAGCAGTCCTTTCTAACATGGATTTTCTGATACTAATGTGGTAATATGGTAGTATCTATTTTAGCATATTTCCGAGTATTCGGGGCGATTGAAGAGTCGTATAGAAAGAGGACAAAATGGCAACATATGGATTTTTAGATGTTTTACAAGAAGAGTTGGACAAGAACTTTCCTTTTGATTATGAGATTAGTTGGGACAAGCGCAATCATGCGGTTGAAGTGAGTTTTCTGCTTGAGGCGCAAAATCCTGCAGGGGTGGAGATGTTAGATGAAGACGGAGAGGTTTCGTCAGATGATATCCTTTTTGAAGAAGCGGTACTTTTTTACAACCCTGCCAAGTCAACAGTTAATGCAGAAGACTATCTCACAGTCATCCCTTACCTGCCGAAGAAAGGTTTTTCTCGTGAATTTTTAGCTTATTTTGCACTATTCCTTAAAGATACTGCAGAGGTTGGACTAGATGCCCTCATGGACTTTTTGGAAGACCCAGAAGCAGAAGAATTCGTCATGGAATGGAACCAAGAAGTCTTTGAAGAAGGAAAAGTTGGATTGGAAGAAGGAGAATTTTACCCTTATCCGAGATATTAGAAAAGATTCTAAGTGGACATTTTTAAATAATGAATTTAAGGAGAAGGGGGAGACTATGCTAGAAAAAGTCAAACAGTTTTTCAGGAAAAGGTCAGCTCAAACTGAGCCGTCAGTTGATATTCTTCCCCGCAATCGCTTTGCGGATCTAGATTTCGAGCGAATATTGAAGTCTGGAACTCGTCGCCTTGTCGATGAGGAGGGGCGCTATGCAGAAGATGGTACAGTCACAGAACTTGAATTTCCTGAAGACTTTGCGAAATTTGAATTTCTAGTTGGTTTTAATACGGAAGAGGAAGACCAGTTTCAGCAACTATTAGCTCGTTTAAATAGTTTTGATAATGCTATTCAGTCCTATTTGGAAAGTGAGATGCAACAACCCATCCCTCAGTATGCCAAGGATCTCGGCTATACTCAGAAGAGGTGGGAGAAAACCTTTTACTTCCATCCTTGGATATTAAGCGGTGAGGAAAACCCGCCTAATCTTCGCTATGTTGCAGATTATGTAAACGATGAGTTTACGATTTATTTTGCGAAAAAACATGGCAGATGGCAAGCATACTGGGATGCAGAGTGCCAAAAAGTAATCGAAGAAAGCTAGCTTGTATTTTCCTAGAGAGTAATTGTTATCATAGAAAAGAGTAATATCATGGAATTATTGGATAGCAGAATGGATTTCCAAGGTTGCAAGATTGCCTTATTTTGTGGTGATAAGCTACTGACCATCTTGCGTGATGATAAGGAAATATCCCTTGGCCCAATATGTGGGAGTTGCCGGGTGGTGGCCGTGAAGGGGACGAAAGCCCATTTGAATGTGCGACGCGTGAAGTTTATGAGGAACTAGGCATTCACTTGACCGAAGATTGCCTGCTCTGGAGCGAGGTCTATCCCAGTATGCTCTATGAAGGCAGACAGTCAGTATTTATGGTCGGTCAGTTAAGTCAGGATCAGTTTGACAGTATCATCTTTGGAGATGAAGGGCAGGGCTATAAATTGATGAACATTGAGGAATTTTTGACATCCAGTCAAGTAGTTCCGCAGTTGCAGGGTAGATTGAGGGATTATATGGAGGAAGTAAGGTAGATGCCAAATCGTAGTAAGAATATCAATATGTTTCTCATAGATGGAGAAGTTACTGGGATAATTAAATGTACCTTGTCAAATTGGACAGGAGTGATTTATAAAATTCCTCGAATTCAATTGGCAGATTTAAAATCTCGTGATGAAATGAAGCAAAGCGGCATTTATTTCCTATTTGGTCGTGATGAGGATAAGCAAAAGGATGTTACCTACATTGGGCAGGCAACGAATCGCAAAAACGGTGAAGGTGTCCTTTTACGTGTTCAGGAACATACTCGTGACAACCATGCAGATTATTTTAATGATGTCATTATTTTGACGACGCAGAATAATTCCTTTGGACCCACGGAAATTAGTTACTTGGAAAATAAATTTACACAACTAGCAAAGGACGCAGGGCGCTTCATTGTAAGAAATGGGAATGAGCCCAATTCTGGGAATGTAACAGAAGAAAAGCAATCTGAGTTGGATGAGGTTGTAGAAAATACTTTGATGATTGTAGGAACCTTAGGGTACCGAGTGTTTGTTCCTATGACCAAGAAAACAGGTCAGAATGTTTCTGATGATAATTTAAATTATCTCTATCTAAAGCGAAAAACCAAGAAATCAAATAGAATGATTGAAGCTATCTGTGAACAGACTTCGGAGGGTTTTGTTGTTTTAGAAGGCAGTCAAGTTGATGAAGTTGATTCATCCGCGATACCAGCAAGCCTAAAAGAATTGCGTGAGGAGTTAATCAAATCAAATGTGATTAAAGATGGTATCTTACAAGAAAAACAACTGTTCTCCAGTCCATCTTATGCAGCTGCTTTTGTATTAGGAATGAATACGAATGGACGAACTGACTGGAAGAACAAGAATGGTAAAACACTAAAAGAATTAGAAGAAATGGAGGGTTAAGGAGAATCATATGGAAACATGGCAAGAGTTAAAAGTTACAGTGAAGCGTGAGGGGGAGGAATTGGTTTCCAATCTCCTGATTGAGCTGGGTGCCCAAGGGGTAGCAATTGAAGATAGCATGGACTATGTGGGAAATGTGGATCGTTTTGGTGAGATTTTCCCAGAAGTCGAGCAACAAGAAGAAATCGTGGTGACCGCCTACTACCCTGATACGATTGATGTAGCGACAGTTGAAGCGGATTTGCAGGATCGTTTATCGGAATTGACAGACTTTATGGATTTGGGAGAAGTCAAGATGGGGACGATTGCCTTGGCTGAGGAAGACTGGGCTGACAACTGGAAGAAATACTATGAACCAGCTCGCATCACTCATGACTTGACCATCGTGCCATCATGGACGGACTATGAGGCGACGGCGGGAGAAAAGATTATCAAGCTAGATCCAGGGATGGCCTTTGGAACAGGAACCCACCCTACGACCAAGATGAGTCTTTTTGCCTTGGAGCAGGTCCTTCGTGGTGGAGAAACAGTGCTAGATGTAGGGACTGGTTCAGGGGTTCTTTCTATTGCAAGCTCACTCCTAGGTGCCAAGGAGATTTTCGCCTATGACCTAGATGATGTAGCGGTTCGAGTCGCTCAGGAAAATATTGAGCTCAATCCTGGCATGGAAAACATCCATGTAGCAGCAGGAGATTTGCTTAAGGGTGTTGAGATTGAGGCAGATGTCATCGTGGCTAATATCTTGGCAGATATCCTCATTCATCTGACAGAGGATGCTTATCACTTGGTCAAGGATGAAGGTTATCTCATCATGAGTGGTATTATCAAGGACAAGTGGAACATGGTGCGTGAGTCAGCAGAAGCAGCTGGATTTTTCCTTGAAACCCACATGATCCAAGGGGAATGGAATGCCTGCGTCTTCAAGAAGACCAAGGATATTTCTGGTGTGATTGGAGGCTAGCATGCAGCAGTATTTTGTCAAGGGGAGTGCAATCTCTCCTGTCACTATCGAGGACAAGGAAACCAGCAAGCACATGTTTCAGGTCATGCGTTTGAAAGAAGAGGACCAGGTTACCTTAGTTTTTGATGATGGTATTAAGCGCTTGGCGCGCGTGATAAATGTAGAGGCGCGTCAGTTGGAGCTGATTGAAGAATTGGCTGACAATGTAGAATTGCCAATTCAAGTGACCATCGCATCAGGCTTTCCCAAAGGAGATAAGCTAGAGTTTATCACTCAAAAGGTGACGGAACTGGGTGCTAGCCAGATATGGGCCTTTCCCGCAGACTGGTCAGTCGCCAAGTGGGACGGCAAGAAATTGGGAAAAAAGGTCGAAAAACTAGAAAAATCGCCCTTGGTGCAGCCGAGCAAAGCAAACGGAATTTGGTACCGAGCATTATCCTTTTTGAAAAAAAGGCAGACTTTTTAGCTCAGTTCGACCAGTTTGACCGCATCGTGGTGGCTTATGAAGAGTCAGCCAAAGAAGGAGAATCAGCTGCGCTCTTGCAGGCAGTTACTGGACTCGAGAAGGGAGCTAAACTGCTCTTTATTTTTGGTCCAGAAGGAGGTCTGTCACCTGCAGAAATCGAATCTTTTGTAGCTAAAGGAGCGATTCTCGCAGGACTTGGGCCTCGCATCCTACGAGCTGAAACAGCACCGCTTTATGCCTTATCTGCCATAAGTGTTTTGCTTGAGTTGCAGAAATAAGAAATGCAAATGGGTGCTTATTAATGTTAGTAAAATCCTTATCTAAAGCCATCTTCGGATGGCTTTTTAATGTAGGAAGCCTCTCTAAAAACTTACCTTTATCTCCTGGTATATTTTCCAAGCACATTTCTTGAAACCCTTTCCTTCTTCTGATAGACTAATACATAGTTTGAAAAAAGGAGACTTAATATGAAAAAATTTGTTGCTGAATTAATCGGTACTTTTATGCTTGTGTTCATCGGAACAGGAGCTGTTGTTTTTGGAAATGGTGTTGAAGGTCTTGGACACCTTGGAATTGCTCTTGCTTTTGGTTTGGCAATCGTAGTTGCAGCTTTCTCAATCGGAACTGTTTCAGGTGCTCACTTGAACCCAGCTGTTTCTATCGCTATGTTTGTTAACAAACGTTTGTCATCTTCAGAACTTGTAAACTACATCCTTGGTCAAGTAGTCGGTGCTTTCCTTGCATCAGGATCTGTGTTCTTCCTCTTGGCAAATTCAGGTATGTCAACTGCAAGTCTTGGTGAAAATGCCTTGGCAAATGGTGTAACTGTCTTTGGTGGTTTCTTGTTTGAAACAATCGCAACATTCTTGTTTGTTTTGGTGATCATGACTGTAACTTCAGCAAGCAAAGGGAATGGCGCAATCGCTGGTTTGGTGATCGGTTTGTCATTGACAGCTATGATCCTTGTTGGATTGAATATCACTGGACTTTCAGTAAACCCAGCTCGTAGCTTGGCTCCTGCTGTATTGGTAGGTGGCGCAGCTCTTCAACAAATTTGGATTTTCATCCTTGCACCAATCGTTGGTGGAGTTCTTGCAGCCCTTGTTGCTAAAAACTTCCTTGGAACTGAAGAATAATTGAAACTTAAAAAGCCTTGCTTCTCATCTTGAGGAACAGGGCTTTTTCGTATGATACTCTTCGAAAATCTCTTCAAACCACGTCAGCTCTATCTGCAACCTCAAAACAGTGTTTTGAGCTGACTTCGTCAGCCTTATCCACAACCTCAAAGCAGTGCTTTGAGCAGCCTGCGGCTAGTTTGCTCTTTGATTTTCATTGAGTATGAGTTTAACGGTTGTCAATTTTCTCTGGATAGAGGTCATGTTGGAAGAGGCGTTGTTCTGCCAATCCTTCATACTTGGTTCCAGGTCTACCGTAGTTGTAGTAGGGGTCGATTGAAATGCCACCGCGAGGTGTAAATTTTCCCCAGACTTCTAAATAGCGAGGGTCTAGTAAGTTGACCAAGTCTTTCCCGATAGTGTTGATACAGTTTTCATGAAAATCTCCATGGTTTCGGTAGCTAAAGAGGTAGAGTTTGAGGGATTTTGACTCGACACAGAGCTTGTCAGGAATGTAGGAAATATAAATAGTTGCAAAGTCTGGTTGAGCAGTGATGGGACAAAGTGAGGTAAATTCAGGGCAGTTGAACTTGATGAAATAGTCATTTTCCACATGGCGATTGTCAAAGGATTCGAGGATTTCGGGTTGATATTCGAAAATGTAGTTGGTTTCTTTGTTGCCGAGGAGGCTGAGGTTTTTCATTTCTTCTTGTTGTGACATGATTTTTTCTTTCTAATCTTAAACACCACGTTGGTTGTCGTAGAGGAGGGTATGGAGTTGAGGAAGGACGCGGACATTGCCCCAGCTATCGTCGGCAGCGACACGTTCCCAGAGTTCTTTGAGGCGGTCCAGTTGGTCTTGGACAATATTGCCTGTAGCCTTGGGCTCAGGATTTCCCGCCGATAAGAAGAGGACATCTGGTTGGTAGCGTTCTTGAATACCTTTGGCGAAGGCTAGATCTGCATCATCAAAGACAGGGATTTTAAAGGTTACTTTGTCTGGGTCTAGTTGGGAAACGATAAAGTCCAAGGTCTCAAAGTTGACTTCCATCTTGGAGGAAGGAGGCTTAGGACTCAGAGTGACTTGGTCGATATCTTTTAACCAATTTTGCCAGCGGGAGCCTTGGGTCTCAACAGCAAGAGTGACACCACGTTCCTTGAGTTTGGTTACTAGCTCAGCCATATTGGCTGCTAGGATAGCAGGATTTCCACCGGATAGGGTGACGTAGTCGTAGCTCCCCAATTTATCTAAGGCAGCAATGACCTCATCAGCTGTCATGCGAGTTGGCTTTTCAGAGCCGTCCCAAGTGAAGGCAGAATCGCACCAGTCGCAGTGGTAGTCGCAACCTGCAGTGCGGACAAACATGGTTTTCTGCCCAATAGCACGGCCTTCCCCTTGAAAAGTTGGGCCAAATTTCTAGAACTGGTAGTTTGAGGACACGTTCCCTAGTCATTTAACCACTCCCGTCTAAACTCTGCAAAGGCAGTCGGAGTTTCATAGAGGCGAACGTATTCCAAACGAAGACCTCGTTCTTCAGGCAACTCTTGACTCATGGTTTGGAAAATCCAGTAAACCATATTTTCAGCAGTCGTATTCATATAGGGCAGGGTTTCATTGAGATAGCGATGATCCAAGTGGGGTTCTAAGTAGTTCTTGTAGATAGCTTTGATATCTCCAAAATCGTAGGCCATACCTCTATCATCTAAAAATCCACTGACAGCAATTTGCAGATGATAAGTGTGGCCGTGCAGGGATTTGCATTTGCCTTCATAGTGAAAGAGGTGGTGTGCAGCATCAAAGGTAAACTCTTTTGATACCAAGGTTCTGTGAGGATTGTAGACAAGAGACTCCCCAGTTTCTTGTTTGATTTCTTTGGGGGCAAAAACATCAGGCCTCTCCTTTCTGAGAGAGATAAACCTCTAAACCATGTTGGCGTAGATGGCAGGCAGGACAATCTCCACAACCAGTACCGATAATCCCATTGTAGCAGGTCAAGGTCTTCTCACGAATATAGTCAAAGGCACCGAGTTGGTCGGATAACTCCCAAGTTTCAGCCTTGTCCAGCCACATGAGAGGTGTTTGAATCACAAAGTCGTAATCCATAGCGAGGTTGAGCGTGACATTGAGTGATTTGACAAAGACATCCCGACAGTCAGGATAACCTGAAAAGTCTGTTTCGCACACTCCTGTCACGATATCCGTAATTCCACGCTGCTTGGCAAGAACTGCTGCAAAGGACAGAAAGAGATGATTGCGACCGTCAACGAAGGTATTAGGAACCTCTCCTTCTTTTTGCTCAATTTCTAAATCTGAAGTCAAGGCATTTTCAGTGATTTGTCCCAGCAGAGACATATCTAGGATATGATGATGAATACCCTGTTCCTTAGCTATTTCTCTAGCGACTTGAATTTCGAGATGGTGGCGTTGACCGTAGGCAAAGGTAACGGCTTCGACCCTTTCATAATGTTGCTTGGCCCAGAAAAGGCAGGTTGTTGAATCTTGACCGCCACTAAAGACGACCAAGGCTGATTGACGTTTCATAGTACTCCTTCCAAAATGAGAAATGTTCAGAGCACGCAAAAAGCTCCCTTGAGGGAGCTAAAAAATACCAAGTATAGGTTTTTTTTAGCGATGGCATGTCCCAAACATCGTGATATTCTAGTTACAGTCTAGCATATTTTTTGAAAAATGGCAAAGGGCAAGAAAAAAGAGGCTAGGACTTTTGTCCTAGCCTCTCAATTGTCTTTGGATTGTAGAGCAAGACGCAGTGGTTGAGTGGGCTCTACTACGCTGATTTCATCAGCTTTTACAGCCCTACTCAACTGTGCGGAGGTGGGACGACGAAATCGAATTCTAACGAATTACCGATTTCTGTCCCACTCTCTCCTTTGATTAATTCAATTCAGCAACGATAGCTTTGATTTGTTCTGCGGTGTGGACACCTGCAACTTGTTTAACAACTTGTCCATCTTTCTTGAAGAGAAGTGTAGGGATAGACATGATACCAAATGCACGAGCTGTATTCGGATTTTCGTCAACGTCCATTTTAACGATCTTCAAGACATCTTCTGAAAGTTCTTCAGACAATTTGTCCAAGATTGGACCTTGCATACGACATGGACCACACCAAGTTGCCCAGAAGTCTACCAAGACCAATCCGTCTTTAGTTTCTTGTTCGAATGTTGCATCTGTAATTGCTTTTGCCATAGTATTTCTCCTTTTTAATTATATTGGCTTAAATCTTGTTTCATGAGATAGAAGAAAACATCTCCATAAGTCCCATGGTAGTCCAAATCATGTCCCTTGTAGGTTACTTTTTGGACAGGGTAGTAGTCTGCGACACCAATCAGGCAGGCATGTTGAGAACGTTCAAATTCTTCGTATGACTCGAAGGTCATGGTTCTCTCTTGCTTGCTGGCATCAAGATAAGTGATTTCAATCATAGGATTCTCCTTTGCTAAATCATATCTTCATTTTACTCCTTGGAAAAAGGAATGTCAAGAAAATTGCTTGCGCACGCAAGTTTTTTTGAAAGAATTTTAGGAAAGCCAACTTGCTTTTGTTTCAAGGCTTTCTTCTACAGCTTTTTGTAGACAGGCAAGAGTTGTCTGACCCTCCTTAGTGAGGCAGATAAAACTAGCTCGCTTATCCTGGTCGCAACATCTCCGACTAAGCAAACCGCAGTTCTTGGCTTCTAATCGTGCCACCATCCGTGATACTGCACTTGGGCTCAGATGGAGTTTGTCCGGCAGGTCAATCTGTCTCAAAGACTTTTCTGGAGCCTGATTTAAAAAGTGCAAGAGATAAAATTCCTTGAGTGTCAAGGTCTGGTCACTCTGTTCTGAAATAGTCTGCTCTATGCAAGTTTCTATTTCAACTTGTCTACGATTGAAGTCAAACCATTGTTCTAAGTATGTCATGACAATCTCCTTTCCTATATGATAATTGTAAACATACTTGGGCACCTAAGATGCTTGCGCACGCAATTAGTATACAACTTTTTGGGATAGATAGCAAGAAGGATGTTTCTTGTGTATTTCCTTGAAATTTTCTGAAAAAGAGTAAACTGGTATGCAGAAAGTCTATTTGTGGAGTAAACGATGAAATTATATGTTCAGTTAATGATTCTCTTTGTCATTTCACTGATTGGTGAGGGAATCTCTAGCTTTTTCCATTTGCCTATTCCTGGAAGCATTATCGGTTTAATTATTTTATTTTTAGCCTTGCAGTTCAAGTGGTTGCGGGTAAGGCATGTCAATATGGTTGGGAATTTTCTCCTAGCTAATATGACTATCCTCTTTCTATCTCCTGCAGTTGGGATTATGGAGAAATTTGATGTGATTGCTCCTTATTTATTGCCCATTGTCTTGATTGTCTTTTTTGCAGCAGTTATCAATATTATCTTGATTGCGCTTGTAGTTCAGTTTATCAAAAAGCGTTATGAAGGAGATTACGAAGAAAGAGGTGCCAAATGAGCGAATTTGTATCCAATCCACTTTTTGGGATAGCCTTGTCTATTTTGGCTTATCTTGGAGGCATGATTATCTTTAGACGGTACCCTCATCCTCTGACCACTCCCTTGCTGCTAGCAACTTTATTTATCATTATTTTTCTAAAACTGACTGGTATTTCTTATGTTGCCTATTATCAAGGTGGGGTCTACCTCAATAACTTGATTGTTCCTTCAACAGTAGCTTTAGGAATTCCTCTTTATAAGAGTTTTCATCTCATGAAACACCATGTTAGAAGTATTCTACTCAGTAGTTTCCTTGCTGTTGTTGTAAATACAGTTTTTACAGCTTTAGTTGCAAAAATTTTCGGTATGGATTTCTTCTTGGCGATTTCGCTTTTTCCAAAGTCTGTAACGACGGCCATGGCAGTTGGAATTACGGATAAGCTACAAGGGATAGCGACGATCACCTTGGTAGTTGTGGTAGCAACTGGCATTATGACTAGCGTTATAGGACCAACGCTTCTAAAATGGCTCAAGATTGACGATCCAGTAGCTGTTGGTCTTGCTCTTGGAGGAACTGGTCACGCAGTTGGGACTGGAACAGCTTTTCGCTATGGAGCTGTTGCGGGGGCTATGGGAGGTCTAGCCATCGGTGTCACCGGTATTCTCTATGTATTTGTAAGTCCCATCGTAGCAGGTTTGATATTGAGTTAAAAAATAAGAATGTTATATTTCTTTGTGTAAAAAGAAGCCCTTAGCTTTATTTGCTAGGGGCTTCATTCATTATTGTAAGTTTACTTTGTTCTTTAAGATATAGTAGGTACCAAGATAGAAGCCGACGCTAAGGATTAAGTCTTTGAAAATTTCAAAGGATAATACCCAATTGTAGTCGAAATCGATGCGAAGATTGAGGGTGACAAAGCCAAGAACAATTTGGATGGCGATGTAGGCGACGACCGCAAGAGCTGTACGGTATTCATTAAAGAGTTGGCCGATAGAGATAGACAAGTAGATACAAAGAATACCTGCAAGAGTGTTAAAAATATAGGAAATCAAGGCTAACCAGAAATTATCTGTATAATTTTTTAGCATATACTCGGCAAAACTAGATAGGAAGGCGTCTGGTTGAATCATGGAAATGATAATATAAAGGCTAAAAAGGAAGACCACTGTACTTGCCAAAGACCAAACAAAGGCTCCAAGAAGTTTAGCGGAGAGGATCTGGTGTTCAGATACTGGCAGGGTGAGTGTTAGATAGCCACGACGATCATAAACGCTTCCTTTAAATCGTTGAATAATCAAAATCAAGGTTGAGATACTCAAAGTAATAACCAATCCCCCAAACCAGAGATAGAAATACTAACATGACAACGCCCTTATCTTGATAATAGGTGCTTGAGAGGCTACTGCCCTGAATACCGATGATGACAGATAAGGATAGTACAGCTGCATAGAGAGCTAAAAACCATTTGTTGACATTTTTAAATTCATAACGAACTAAATTCCAAAACATAACAATCTCCTTTAACTAGGCTTTGAATTCGTGACGGAAGAGCTGGTCAATTGATTCACCTGACTCGTAACGAATATCATCCACATTCCCTTGACGGACAACTTTTCCGTCCTTGAGGAAGACAATCTCATCCAAGATTGGTTCGATATCTGAAATCAAGTGAGTTGAAATCAAGACAGTCGAAGTTGGAGAGTAGTTGTTGATGATGGTGTTCAAGATATAGTCACGAGCTGCGGGATCGACACCACCGATAGGTTCGTCAAGGACATACAAACGAGCATCACGACTCATGACAAGGATCAACTGAACTTTTTCTTTGTTCCCTTTTGAGAGTTTTTTGAAACGGCTATTCTCGTCGATACCAAGGTCACGAAGAAGACCTTGAGCACGTTCCAGATTGAAATCTTTATAGAAGGTCTTGAAAAAGGTAAGAGCTTCTTTGACCTTCATCTGTTCGTTGAGATAGGTCGTATCAGGTAGATAAGAAACGATAGCCTTAGTTGCAGGACTTGGTTCCATGTCATTGATGAGGATACGCCCTTGCTCTGGTTGGAGTAAACCGTTGATTAGTTTAATCAGGGTTGTTTTTCCGGAACCGTTTGGGCCAAGGAGACCCACAATCTTTCCTGCTGGAATTTCAAGGGAAACATTTTGAAGAGCAGGGCTTGCTCCATAGAATTTTGAAACATTTTCAAACGTTAACAAGGTCATAGTCTAAACTCCTTCAATATAATCTCTCAAAACAGTTGGTAGTTCTTCTTTTTCATAGCCAAATTCTACCATGCCTGTTACAAACTGCTGCAGTTGTTCTTCAGATAGTTGTTTCCGGGATTGGAGGATTAGGTCCAAATCCTCGGTGACAAAACGCCCTGCAGTCCTCTTGGTGTATACGAAGCCTTCTCTTTCTAGGTCGGATAGGGCACGTTGGATGGTATTAGGATTGACGCCAGCCTCGCTAGCCAGTTCTCTGACAGTTGGCAGTTGTTGGTTGAGTTCTAGTTTATGAGAAACGATTTGCAGTTTGATCTTATCCATTATCTGCAAATAAATGGGTTTGTTGTTATCAAATGTCCAGGACATCACGGTCTCCTTTCAACAATTTCTTTTTGTGTCACTTAAATAATACAACTAAACAAAAAACTTGTCAAGCCAAAAGGAGAATTATTTTGGGAATTGCTTAAAAAATGGTATAATGAAAAGAAAACGACAAGGAGGGGAAGGCATGCGTTGTCCAAAATGTGGCGCTACAAAATCAAGTGTTATCGATAGCCGTCAGGCTGAAGAAGGAAATACGATTAGAAGAAGACGTGAGTGTGAAGAATGTCAGCATCGTTTTACGACCTATGAACGTGTAGAAGAAAGAACGCTGGTTGTAGTCAAGAAGGATGGCACACGGGAGCAGTTCTCCAGAGATAAAATCTTTAACGGGATTATTCGTTCGGCTCAAAAACGTCCGGTGTCTAGTGATGAGATTGGCATGGTGGTCAATCGTATCGAACAAAAACTCCTCAGTCGCAATGATAATGAAATTCAAAGTGAAGATATTGGTTCTCTGGTCATGGAAGAATTGGCTGAACTGGATGAAATCACTTACGTTCGTTTCGCCAGCGTCTATCGTAGTTTTAAAGACGTGAGTGAGCTCGAAAAATCTTCTCAAACAAATTACGCAATCTTCAAAGAAGAAAAAAAGGAAAAAAATAAATGAAGCCTAATGATCGTTTTTTTCTTTTCTAAAGAATAATCGGGTGTCGCAAGATCCCACAACTTTGGTGCAGTGCTACCTCCCGATTATCGGTCAGGATGCACTGAGTCTTTACCTTTATACCTTAGCTTTTTTTGGGATGGTGGACAAAAATGAACACCTGTTTGCAGCTATCCTCAATCATCTCAATTTTTGGGATGGACAGACTCTTAAAGGCTTTTAAAATCTTATCAGCCTTCAATTTGGTTACCCTCTATCAAAAGGGTGACGGTTATGAACTTGCTATTCATCAAACGCTTTCTAGCTCAGATTTCTTGCGTCATACGGTTTATCGTACCTTATTGGAGAAAAAAATTGGTGAGCCAGCAGTTTCTGATTTGCGCCAAGAGCAGGCAGGCGGAGAGCCTTTGACTGTTCCTTTGAGTCAGGTCTTTCCAGAGATAGAAGAATTGGCTAGTCATGATGAGACACCAGTAAAAGCTGATTTTAAAAATGATTTTGATTTGGAGCATTTTCGTCAGCTTATGGCGAGAGATAATCTCCGTTTTCAAGATGAACAGTCAGATGTCTTAGAGTTATTTAAAATTGCTGATGAGAAAAAATGGACCTGGTTTGAAACCTATCAATTGGCTAAGACGACAGCAGTTTCACAAGTTATTTCTGTCAAGCGTATGCGTGAAAAATTAGCACAAGAGTCTGTTTCATCGGACTTTAGTCCCCAAGAAGCGACCATTATCCGAGAAGCTAAAAGTAAAACGGCCTTGCAATTTTTAGCGGGAATCAAACAAACCCGAAATGCTGGGATTATCCAAGCCGAACGCGATTTGCTAAAACAGATGGCGGATTTGGGCTTGCTTGATGAAGTCATTAATGTTGTTATACTTTTGACCTTCAATAAGGTTGACTCGGCCAATCTCAATGAAAAATATGCCATGAAAGTGGCTAATGATTACTCTTATAACAAGATTCGTTCTGCTGAGGAAGCTGTACTTCGAATCAGAGAGAAAAATCAAAAGGGGCAAGAACAAAAATCAGCGAAGCCAAGCCAAGCCAAAAGCAATGTTCCAAAATGGAGTAATCCAGAATATAAAAATGAAACCAGCGAAGAAACTCGTTTGGAGTTAGAACGTAAGAAAAAAGAAATGTTAGATCGATTAGGAAAAGGAGGAGACTAGATGGAAAGTGTAGGAGATGTGCTTAAAGGTCATCCCAGCCGTTTTCAGTACCAGGACCTGGTCCAGCAGATTGTAAAAGATCCTGATGTTGCGGCTTTTATCCAGAAGGAATCTCTCAGTCAAGAGGAATTGAATCGTAGTATCTCTAAGTTTAACCAATACATCACCGAGCGAGATAAGTTCCTTCGTGGAGATACCGACTATATCGCGCGTGGCTATAAGCCTATCTTGGTCATGAATCATGGCTATGCGGATGTATCCTATGAGGAAACCCCAGAACTGATTGCGGCTGAGAAAGAAGCGGCTATCAAGAACCGTCTTAAACTGATTAATCTTCCAGCTAGTCTTAAAAAAGCTAGTTTGGCTCAAGTTGATTTGGATGATTTGGGACGTTTGCCAGTTTTTGAAAAGCTCTTTACCTTTGTTGAGCAATATCCAGAAGTCCGTAAAGGTCTCTATCTCTATGGAGACTTTGGTGTTGGGAAGAGCTTTATGGTAGCTGCCCTAGCCCATGATTTGTCAGAAAAACGTGGGGTTTCATCAACCCTTCTTCACTATCCTAGCTTTGTCATTGATGTCAAAAATGCTATTGGAGATGGGAATGTTAAGAATTTGGTGGATGAAATCAAGCAAGCTGAAGTCTTGATTTTGGATGATATTGGCGCCGAACAATCAACGCCTTGGGTTCGTGATGAAGTCTTGCAAGTCATTCTCCAGTATCGTATGCAGGAAGATTTGCCAACCTTCTTTACTTCAAATTTCAATTTTGAAGATTTGGAAAAACATTTTGCTAAAGGCAAGAACGGAAACGATGAAACATGGGAAGCTAGACGCGTTATGGAGCGTATCCGTTATTTAGCAGAAGAAACACGACTAGAAGGAGAAAATCGCCGATGAGTGAAACAATCACCTTAATGAAATCTCATACTTCGGTTCGCAGATTTAAAGAGGAAGCGATTCCTCAAGAGGATTTAAATACCATTTTGTCTGCAGGACAAATGGCTTCATCTTGGAAAAATTTCCAATCTTATTCTGTGATTCTAGTCAGAAGTCAAGAAAAGAAAGATGCTCTTTTTGAGCTAGTTCCTCAGGAAGCGATTCGTCAGTCTGCCGCCTTCCTCCTCTTTGTAGGAGATTTAAACCGTGCAGAAAAAGGGGCTCGTCTCCATACCGAGACTTTCCAACCTCAAGGGGTGGAAGGACTCCTCATTACTTCAGTAGATGCAGCCTTGGCTGGACAGAATACCTTGCTTGCGGCAGAAAGCCTTGGCTATGGTGGAGTAATCATCGGTTTGGTGCGTTACAAATCTGTTGAAGTGGCAGAATTGTTCAAGCTGCCTGACTATACCTACCCAGTTTTTGGGATTGCACTCGGTGTGCCGAACCAAAAACATGATGTAAAACCAAGATTGCCACTAGAGAATGTTGTTTTTGAGGAAGAATACCAAGAACAAACAACTGAGGCTATTGAAGCCTATGACCGTGTGCAGACCGAATATGCAGGAGCTCGTGCGACTACCACTTGGAGTCAACGTCTTGCAGAGCAATTCGGTCAGCCTGAACCAAGCTCAACTAGAGAAAATCTTGAACAAAAGAACTTATTATAGAAAGTGAGAAAACATGGCCTTACCAACTGTTGCCATCGTAGGACGTCCCAATGTTGGGAAATCAACCCTGTTTAACCGTATTGCAGGGGAACGCATCTCAATCGTAGAAGATGTCGAAGGAGTGACACGGGACCGTATCTATGCTACTGGTGAATGGCTTAACCGTTCTTTCAGTATGATTGATACTGGAGGGATTGATGATGTTGATGCTCCATTTATGGAACAAATCAAGCACCAGGCAGAGATTGCCATGGAAGAAGCTGATGTCATCGTTTTTGTAGTTTCTGGAAAAGAAGGCATCACAGATGCTGACGAGTACGTAGCCCGTAAACTATATAAAACTCATAAACCTGTTATCCTTGCAGTTAACAAGGTTGATAATCCAGAGATGCGAAATGACATCTATGATTTCTATGCTCTTGGATTGGGAGAACCATTGCCAATTTCATCTGTGCACGGGATTGGTACAGGGGATGTATTAGATGCTATCATCGAAAATCTACCACATGAAGTCGAAGATGAAAATCCAGATGTCATTAAATTCAGCTTGATTGGTCGCCCCAATGTCGGAAAATCTAGTTTGATTAATGCCATTTTGGGAGAAGACCGCGTGATTGCCAGTCCTGTTGCTGGTACAACTCGTGATGCCATTGATACACATTTTACAGATGCGGATGGCCAAGAGTTTACCATGATTGATACGGCTGGTATGCGTAAGTCTGGTAAAGTCTATGAAAACACAGAGAAATACTCAGTCATGCGTGCCATGCGAGCTATTGACCGTTCAGATGTAGTCTTGATGGTCCTCAATGCCGAAGAAGGCATCCGTGAGTATGATAAGCGTATCGCTGGATTTGCCCACGAAGCTGGTAAAGGGATGATTATCGTAGTCAATAAATGGGACACGCTTGAAAAAGACAACCACACCATGAAAAACTGGGAAGAAGATATCCGTGAGCAGTTCCAATACTTGCCTTACGCACCAATTATCTTTGTCTCTGCTTTGACCAAACAACGTCTTCACAAGTTGCCTGAGATGATCAAGCAAATCAGCGAGAGTCAAAATACCCGTATCCCATCAGCAGTCTTGAATGATGTCATTATGGATGCTATCGCCATCAACCCAACACCGACAGACAAAGGGAAACGTCTCAAGATCTTCTATGCGACTCAAGTGGCAACTAAACCACCGACATTTGTGATTTTTGTCAACGAAGAAGAACTGATGCACTTCTCTTACTTGCGTTTCTTGGAAAATCAAATCCGCAAGGCCTTCGTCTTTGAAGGAACGCCAATTCATCTGATCGCAAGAAAACGAAAATAAAATGATAAAAAGAAGAAGGTTAACAGACCTTCTTTTTTGTAGAGGATACCAAGAGCGTAGATCTAAATTTGTCATCAAATTAACATCATTTTCCTAGTCCTTGTCACGGTTTTGTAATGGAAAGGTACTTTCTTTGTAAGATTCAAAATGCTATAATGCTCTAAACAATTTTCCTTGCATAAGGAGGTTATTATGAAAAAGATAGATTGTTAAGGAATCCTTTCTTGGTGCGTCTACTTGGATTGCTGATGGCATTTTTCTTCCTATCAGCATTCACAGCACCTGAGAAACCAGACTATGGTATCTATGACCCAAATCATTATTTGACAGAGGAAGTAGTTACTCAGATTCGTGATTTGAATGAAGCCAATAGTCAAAAGGCAGAAAAGCTTCAAATAGGTGTCTATATCGTAGATAGTCTGGAAGGAGAAAGCATTGAAACAGTGGCTAATGAAACTGCCAGGGCTTGGAAGATTGGCTATTCAGGAGATAATTTTGGAAGTCTCATTGTAGTAGCCGTTCAAGACCGTAAATCAAGAATTGAAACCAGTAATAACACTGCCATTAGAATAACGGACTATCAAACCAAGCAGATCTTGGCAGCCAGCCGTACAGATTTTAAAACTGGTGACTATAGTAAAGGAATTCTAGCGATTGCCAAAGGTTTGGACAATCAGTTTTATAGAGGAACCGGAACCTTCTCGTCTGATGAAGACTCCGCTAAATCAAACGTTATTCTGAAAGCATCAGTGGAAAAAAATCGAGTCGCAATAGTAGCTCGTCTAGTCGTCGTAAGAACAGTGACCCTATGGACAATGTGTTCGGAGTCGGGATAATCATTTATTTCATTATCGTATTTATAGCCATTATTAGAGGAGGCGGAGGCGGACGAGGAGGAGGTTCCTCTGACGGCGGATGGTGGTTCAGTGACTCATCTGACTCAGGTTCATCTTGGTCCGACTCAGGGTCAGACTCCTCTAGTAGCTGGGACGGTGGCGGTTTCGATGGCGGTGGTTCATCCGATGATTGGTAATGTTCGTGTAAAAATTAAAGAAATAAGTAGGTTTAGATATGAAAAATAAAGGAATTATTTATGTGTTGAGCATTTTGCTGGCTATTATCTTGCTTGGCGGTTGCTCAGTAGTAGGCACTTATAATGGTCTTGTCTCTGAACAAACCAAGGTCGAACAAGCGCAAGCTGATGTAGCGACAGCTCTTCAACGTCGTTCTGACTTGATTGGAAATTTGGTAGAGTCTGTAAAAGGCCAGATGAACCATGAGACAGAGGTTTTCACCAAGATTGCGGAAGCTCGTGCTAAAATTGGGAATGGCTCCGTGACTTCAAAGAAAATCAAGAGGCTCAAGGAGAGTTAAGCTCAGCTATTTCACGTTTGATATCGCTAACAGAAAATTATCCAGAACTCAAGAGCAATCAAAATGTGGAACAACTCATGACAGAATTGGCTGGGAGTGAAAATCGTATCTTTGTAGCCCGCAAGGATTACAACAAAGTGGCAACAGAATACAATCAAAAATTAAGAAGCTTCCCAACAGTTCTTTTCGCTAATATGATGAACTTTAAAGAGGCAGAAACCTTTAAAGAAAGCGAAGAAGCTAAGACAGCTCCAAAGGTTGACTTTGGCAATTCTACAACCAAAGAATAGGCTTGAAATTTCTAAAAGAAAATCAATGATTAGCAATTTTTGATCATTTACAAAAAAAGGCTCTAAATGAGCCTTTTTTATCTTGTATAAACATGGATTCTTTCTTGAAAAAGTTGGTCAAATATGCTACAATAAAAAGAACATTCTAAAATATTCAGAATTTAAAGTAAGGAAAAAAATGGCAAATTTATTAAAAACAATCATCGAAAATGATAAAGGGGAACTTCGCCGCTTAGAAAAAATGGCTGATAAAGTCCTCAAATACGAAGATGAAATGGCTGCTTTGACAGACGAGCAGTTGCAAGCTAAGACAGAAGAATTTAAGCAACGTTATCAAAATGGTGAAACGCTTGATCAACTCTTGTACGAAGCCTTTGCGGTTGTACGTGAGGGAGCTAAGCGTATTCTTGGACTTTTCCCATACAAGGTTCAGGTTATGGGTGGTATCGTTCTTCACCACGGTGACGTTCCTGAGATGCGTACAGGGGAAGGGAAAACCTTGACAGCGACGATGCCAGTATACCTTAATGCCCTTGCAGGCAAAGGGGTTCACGTAGTTACCGTCAACGAATACCTTACAGAACGTGATGCGACTGAGATGGGTGAGTTGTACTCATGGCTTGGTTTGTCAGTAGGGATTAACTTAGCAGCAAAATCTCCAATGGAGAAAAAAGAAGCTTATCTCTGTGACATTACTTACTCAACGAACTCAGAAATTGGTTTCGACTATCTTCGTGATAACATGGTTGTTCGTGCGGAGAACATGGTTCAACGTCCGCTCAACTATGCCTTGGTCGATGAGGTTGACTCTATCTTGATCGATGAAGCTCGTACACCATTGATCGTTTCAGGAGCTAATGCAGTTGAAACAAGTCAACTCTACCATATGGCTGACCACTTTGTGAAATCTTTGGATAAAGATGACTATATCATTGATATTCAATCTAAGACCATCGGTTTGTCTGACTCAGGTATTGACAAGGCTGAAAGTTTCTTCAAACTAGAAAATCTTTATGACATCGAAAATGTGGCTTTGACTCACTTTATCGATAACGCCCTTCGTGCCAACTACATCATGATTCTTGATATCGACTATGTGGTTAGCGAAGAACAGGAAATCTTGATTGTTGACCAATTTACAGGTCGTACCATGGAAGGTCGTCGTTACTCTGATGGCTTGCACCAAGCGATTGAAGCAAAAGAAGGTGTGCCAATCCAAGATGAAACTAAGACTTCAGCATCGATTACCTACCAAAACCTTTTCCGTATGTATAAAAAATTGGCAGGTATGACAGGTACTGGTAAAACGGAAGAAGAAGAATTCCGCGAAATCTACAACATTCGTGTTATTCCAATTCCTACTAACCGTCCAATCCAACGTATCGACCATTCAGACCTTCTCTATGCTAGCCTGGACGCAAAATTCAAGGCGGTCGTTGAAGATGTTAAGGCCCGTTACCAAAAAGGTCAGCCTGTCTTGGTAGGTACTGTTGCCGTTGAAACCAGTGATTTTCTTTCTAAGAAATTGGTTGAAGCAGGCGTGCCTCACGAAGTATTGAATGCCAAAAACCACTACAGAGAAGCTCAAATCATCATGAATGCTGGTCAACGTGGTGCGATTACTATTGCAACCAACATGGCTGGTCGTGGTACCGATATTAAGCTTGGTGAAGGTGTTCGTGAACTTGGTGGACTTTGTGTCATCGGTACAGAACGTCACGAGAGCCGTCGTATTGATAACCAGCTTCGTGGGCGTTCAGGTCGTCAAGGGGATCCAGGGGAATCACAATTCTACTTATCACTCGAAGACGATTTGATGAAACGTTTCGGTTCAGAACGCTTGAAAGGTGTCTTTGAACGTCTCAATATGTCTGACGAAGCCATCGAATCTCGTATGTTGACACGTCAGGTTGAAGCAGCGCAAAAACGTGTTGAAGGAAACAACTACGATACACGTAAACAAGTCCTTCAATATGATGATGTCATGCGTGAACAACGTGAGATTATCTATGCGCAACGTTATGATGTCATCACTGCAGATCGTGACTTGGCTCCAGAAATTCATGCTATGATTCGCCGCACTATTGGACGAATTGTAGATGGGCATGCTCGTTCTAAGCAAGATGAAAAACTCGAAGCAATCTTGAACTTTGCCAAGTACAACTTGCTTCCAGAAGATTCAATTTCACTTTCAGACCTAGAAGGTTTGTCAGACCAAGCTATCAAAGATGAACTATACCAACGTGCATTGAAAATCTACGATAGCCAAGTTGCTAAACTTCGTGATGAAGAAGCCGTTAAAGAATTCCAAAAAGTATTGATTCTACGTGTTGTCGATAATAAATGGACAGACCACATCGATGCCCTTGACCAGTTGAGAAATGCTGTTGGACTTCGTGGTTATGCTCAAACAACCCTGTCGTAGAATATCAAGCGGAAGGCTTCCGTATGTTTAACGATATGATCGGTTCGATTGAGTTTGATGTGACTCGCTTGATGATGAAAGCACAAATTCATGAACAAGAGCGACCACAAGCTGAGCATCATATCAGTACGACAGCAACTCGAAATATTGCTGCGCAAAAAACAAATCTTCCAGCTGATTTGGACCTTAGTCAAGTGAAACGTAATGACTTGTGTCCATGTGGTTCTGGTAAGAAATTTAAAAACTGTCACGGTAAACGACGTTAAGAATGACTAATTTTCAGGCGGATGCCTAGTGAAAAGTGAATTTTCGCTTGGCATCCGTTTGCGTTATAAGGAGATGAATGATGGTATTTTCAGCAAAAAGTCCCAAAATTGATATTCAAGAAGTTCGTAGTTTGTCGAAATTAGAAGGACAAGCACTTACCAACAAGCAACAACGTGATCAAGAACTTGAAGCAATTATTCGAGGTGAAGATCAACGTATTTTATTGGTGATTGGTCCTTGTTCATCTGACAACGAAGACGCCGTCCTCGAGTATGCGAAGCGTTTGGCAAGACTTCAAGAAGAAGTAAAGACCGTATCTTTATGGTGATGCGTGTCTATACAGCTAAACCACGTACTAATGGTGATGGATATAAGGGCTTGATTCACCAACCAAATGCCAAAGAAGCACCTAGCCTTATCAATGGAATCAAAGCGGTTCGTCATTTGCATTACCGCGTTATTTCTGAAACAGGAATGACCACGGCGGATGAAATGTTGTACCCAGAGAACCTTCCTTTGGTAGATGATTTGATTTCTTATATGGCAGTTGGGGCTCGTTCGGTCGAAGATCAACAACACCGTTTTGTAGCTAGTGGAGCGGATTTTCCAACAGGATTTAAAAATCCAACATCAGGAAATCTCAATGTCATGTTTAACGGTATTTATGCAGCTCAAAACAAACAAAGTTTCCTCTTTTTAGGGAAAGAAGTAGAAACTACTGGAAATCCTCTATCACATGCTATTCTTCGTGGTGCCCTCAATGAATACGGAAAAAATATTCCCAACTACTACTACGATAATTTGATGGATACCATAGCCCAATATGAGCAAATGGGACTTGAAAATCCATTCATTATCATCGATACCAACCATGATAACTCAGGGAAACAGTACATGGAACAGATTCGTATTGTTCGTCAAACTTTGATTAACCGCGACTGGAATGAAAAGATTAAAAAATATGTTCGTGGATTCATGATTGAGTCTTATCTAGAAGATGGTCGTCAAAACGAACCTGAGGTCTTTGGTAAATCTATCACGGATCCATGTCTAGGATGGGAAAATACTGAAGCTCTTGTTCGTGAAATCTACCAAAGGCTAGAGAATAATATGACATTTATTGAGAAAGGCCAAGAAATCAACATTGAAGCGATTAAGGCGGAAACACAATTATCTGCAGAAGCCTTGCAGCATAAGGAAAGTCGTGACCAAGAACTAGCAGATATCCTTTCAGGAAAGGATGACCGCGTTCTATTGGTCATTGGACCTTGTTCGTCTGACAATGAAGCAGCAGTCCTTGAGTATGCTCGCCGTTTGGCAACCTTGCAGAAAAAAGTTGAGGACAAGATTTTCATGGTCATGCGTGTCTATACTGCAAAGCCACGTACCAATGGTGATGGATATAAGGGTTTGGTTCATCAGCCAGATACTTCTAAAGCTCCAAGCTTGATTAATGGTCTGCAGGCTGTTCGTCAGCTTCATTATCGAGTGATTACGGAAACTGGATTGACCACAGCGGATGAAATGCTCTACCCAGCCAATCTGGTTTTGGTTGACGACTTGGTGAGCTATCACGCGGTGGGTGCGCGTTCAGTAGAAGACCAGGAGCACCGTTTTGTAGCTTCAGGGATTGATGCACCAGTAGGGATGAAGAATCCAACCTCTGGAAATCTCTCTGTTATGTTTAATGCCATCTATGCTGCACAAAACAAACAAACCTTTCTCTTCCATGATCAAGAAGTTGAAACTTCAGGAAATCCTCTGGCCCACGTCATCCTTCGTGGAGCTATGAATGAATACGGGAAGAATGAACCAAACTTCTACTATGAAACTCTCTTAGATGCTATCAATCGTTATGAGACCATGGGACTTGAAAATCCCTTTATCATGATTGATACCAACCATGATAATTCAGGGAAACAGTATATGGAGCAAGTTCGTATTGTTCGCCAAACTCTTCTCAACCGTGCCTGGAATGAAAAGATTAAGAAGACAATTCGTGGCTTCATGATCGAGTCTTACTTAGCAGATGGGCGCCAAAACCAGCCAGAAATCTTTGGATGTTCCATTACAGACCCATGTTTAGGCTGGGAAAACACAGTAGCTTTAGTAGAAGAAATCTATTCTACCTTAACAAAATAAGTGAAAAGGATGGAGTTGGGGGAATCTCAACTCCTTTTGATGAAAATGATAGTTGGACACGGAATCGATATCGAAGAATTAGCATCAATACAAAATGCAGCTGAAAAAAGAAAAGGCTTTGCGCAGCGTGTCTTGACAGACAAGGAAATGGAGCGCTTTGCCAGTCTCAAAGGTCGCAGACAGATTGAGTATTTGGCTGGTCGTTGGTCAGCTAAAGAGGCTTTTTCAAAGGCTATGGGAACAGGTATTGGGAAGCTAGGCTTTCAGGATTTGGAAGTCTTGAACAATGAGAAGGGAGCTCCCTACTTCAGCAAATCCCCATTTTCAGGAAATGTTTGGTTATCGATTAGCCATACAGAACAGTTTGTGACAGCTAGTGTTATTTTGGAGGAAAATCATGAAACTAGTCCACATAGACCAACCAAGGCCCTCATTAATCTAGAAGCAATCCGCTACAATATCCAACAGATGGGAGCACACATTCCCAAAGATACTCTCAAATGGGCAGTTGTGAAAGCCAATGCCTATGGACATGGAGCGATAGCTGTTGCGACGGCTATCCAGGATGATGTAGATGGCTTTTGTGTGTCAAATATTGATGAGGCCATCGAACTCCGTCAGGCAGGAATTTCTAAGAAGATTCTTATTCTAGGAGTATCTGAGGTTGAATCTCTTTCATTGGCTAAGGACTTTGATATTACGTTGACAGTGGCAGGATTGGAATGGATCCAGAAACTCATAGCTACAGAGCCAGACTTATCAGGTTTAACCGTTCATCTTAAAATTGACTCAGGTATGGGGCGAATTGGTTTTAGAAGTACTGGTGAGGTAGCACAAGCTCAAGCTTTACTCAAGGAACATGGGGCTAATGTCGAGGGGATCTTTACCCATTTTGCAACTGCAGATGAAGAGTCAGATAGCTACTTTAACCAACAGTTGGAATGTTTCAAGGGAATAATTGCAGGCTTGCAAGAAGTCCCTGAACTAGTCCATGCGAGTAACTCCGCAACGACTCTATGGCATGCGGAAACGATTTTTAATGCAGTTCGTATGGGAGATTCTATGTATGGTCTCAATCCAAGCGGACAAGTTTTGGAGTTGCCTTATGAACTAAAACCAGCCTTGACCTTAGAAACAGCTATTGTTCATGTCAAAACAGTTCCAGCTGGGGCTTGTATGGGCTACGGAGCGACCTATCAGGCAGACAGTGAGCAAGTCATTGCCACTTTGCCAATCGGTTATGCAGATGGTTGGACACGAGACATGCAGAATTTCTCAGTTCTGGTGGATGGCCAATTGTGTCCTATTGTAGGGCGTGTATCCATGGACCAAATCACCATTCGCTTACCTAAGCTTTACCCATTGGGTACCAAGGTAACTTTGATTGGCTCAGACGGTGATAAAGAAATTACTGCAACAGACGTAGCAGTTTACCGAGGAACCATCAATTATGAGGTGGTTTGTCTCCTCAGTGATCGAATTCCGAGAGAATATTATTAAAAAACAGAAGGAAAGGAGAGTAGCATGAATTTACACCAACCCCTGCATGTTTTGCCTGGTGTGGGACCCAAATCAGCAGAAAAATATGCCAAACTAGGAATTGAAAACTTGCAAGACCTCTTGCTCTACTTTCCTTTCCGTTATGAAGATTTTAAGACTAAGCAGGTGCTAGAGCTAGAAGACGGTGAAAAGGCAGTCCTATCTGGTCAGGTAGTGACACCAGCCAGTGTTCAATATTATGGTTTTAAGCGTAATCGCCTACGTTTTAGCCTCAAGCAGGGGGGAGGTTGTTTTTGCAGTTAATTTCTTCAACCAACCCTACCTAGCTGACAAGATTGAACTAGGAGCAACCTTGGCTGTCTTTGGAAAGTGGGATCGTGCTAAAGCTAGTCTCACAGGCATGAAGGTTTTAGCCCAAGTGGAGGATGATCTCCAACCTGTCTATCGTCTCGCACAAGGAGTTAGTCAAGCAGGCCTTGTTAAAGTCATTAAAACCGCCTTTGACCAGGGTCTAGATCTCTTGATAGAGGAAAATATCCCTCAGTCCTTGCTCGATAAATACAAACTCATGTCTCGCTGTCAGGCTGTTCGTGCCATGCATTTTCCTAAGGATTTAGCAGAATACAAACAGGCCCTTCGTCGAATCAAATTTGAGGAGCTCTTTTATTTCCAAATGCAATTACAGACCCTCAAGTCCGAAAATAAGATTCATGGAAGTGGTCTGGTCTTGAACTGGTCTCAGAAAACATTAACTGCAGTTAAAGAGAAATTGCCTTTTGCCTTGACCCAAGCCCAAGAAAAGAGCCTGCAAGAAATTCTAACAGATATGAAGTCGGACCATCACATGAATCGACTCTTACAAGGGGATGTAGGAAGTGGGAAGACAGTGGTTGCAGGTCTTGCTATGTATGCCGCTGTAACTGCTGGTTACCAGGCTGCTCTCATGGTTCCAACAGAGATTCTTGCCGAGCAGCATTTTGAAAGTCTAGAGAGTCTCTTTCCTGATTTGAAATTAGCTCTTCTAACAGGTTCATTGAAAGCTGCAGAAAAACGCAAGGTCTTGGAAACCATTGCCAAGGGGGAAGCCGATGTGATTATCGGAACCCATGCTCTTATACAAGACGGCGTGGACTATGCCCGACTCGGCTTGATTATCATCGATGAGCAACACCGCTTTGGTGTAGGGCAAAGGCGTATTTTACGGGAAAAAGGTGAAAATCCAGATGTCCTCATGATGACGGCAACTCCCATACCTCGGACCTTAGCTATCACTGCCTTTGGAGATATGGATGTTTCTATTATTGATCAGATGCCTGCTGGACGCAAACCGATTGTGACACGTTGGATCAAGCATGAGCAATTGCCACAGGTCTTGACTTGGTTGGAGGGTGAGATTCAGAAAGGCTCCCAAGTCTATGTTATTTCTCCTTTGATTGAAGAATCTGAAGCTCTGGACCTTAAAAATGCCATCGCTCTGTCAGAGGAGTTAACAACTCATTTTGCTTGGAAAGCAAAAGTTGCTCTCTTACATGGGAAGATGAAGAGTGATGAAAAAGACCAGATTATGCAGGATTTCAAAGAGAGAAAGACAGATATCCTGGTCTCTACAACGGTTATCGAAGTTGGGGTTAATGTTCCCAATGCGACAGTCATGATTATCATGGATGCTGACCGTTTCGGACTTAGTCAACTTCACCAGCTCAGAGGTCGTGTCGGTCGTGGAGACAAGCAGTCCTATGCAGTTCTAGTGGCCAATCCAAAAACTGACTCTGGGAAAGACCGCATGCGTATCATGACGGAAACGACCAATGGTTTTGTCCTTGCAGAAGAAGATTTGAAAATGCGGGGCTCTGGTGAAATTTTTGGGACCAAACAGTCAGGTTTACCAGAGTTTCATGTGGCTGATATCATTGAAGATTTCCCAATTCTTGAGGAAGCCAGAAAGGTAGCTAGCTATATCAGCTCCCTCCCAAATTGGCGAGAGGATCCAGAGTGGCACATGATTGCCTTAAATCTCGAGAAGAAAGAATATCTGGATTAAGCTTTTTCTAAGATAATGTTAAGTTTGCTTTTAGGGTGAGTATCTATACTAGAGTCATCAAAAAGAAACGAGGACTCTCTCATGACTATTAAAGTAAATTACCAAAAGACATTTCAAAAGGAAACTCAACCTTCTCCTAAATACTAAGAAAAGAGCGAAATCGCTCTTTTTTATTTTTTTAAAACTACTTTCAGAGGGATTCTTGCTGGGGTCGGACATTAAATCCACTTTCCGTTTCCCTTTCTTTCTTGCATTGCTTCCCCATATGTGCTACAGTTATGATAACGGTTACAAAAAAGGAGAATTCTATGAGAAATCCAACATTAGTAGAAGAAATGAAAACATATAAAGGAAGAGATGAAGTTCCACAGGATTTTGATGTTTTTGGGATGGTGAGATTAACAAGGTTTCGGTTTTGCCAGACTACCAATTAGAGGAACTTGACTTTCATATCCAAAATGTAAAATGTTATGAGTTAACCTTTAAAGGTACACGTGATGGCCTTGTCTATGCGCGTGTGGTCTTACCAAAATTAGATAAGAAAGTGCCAGTTATTTTCCACTTCCATGGTTATATGGGACGTTGCTGGGATTGGACAGACATGCTAGCCTTTACAGTAGCTGGCTATGGTGTCGTATCGATGGATGTTCGTGGGCAATCCGGTTACTCACAAGACGGCTTGCGTTCGCCTCTCGGAAATACAGTTAAGGGTCAAATCATTCGTGGTGCAGTAGAAGGGAAAGAGGAACTCTTCTATAAGGATGTTTATCTTGATATTTATCAATTGATTGAGATTGTAGCTAGTCTCCCTCAAGTAGATGAGGGGCAATTGGCCAGTTATGGAGCTTCGCAAGGAGGAGCATTGGCTTTAGTGGCTGCTGGTCTCAATCCGCGTATCAAGAGAACAGTGGCTATCTATCCATTCTTGTCAGACTTTAGACGAGTGCTAGAAATTGGCAATACCAGCGAAGCCTATGATGAACTCTTCCGCTATTTTAAGTTTCATGATCCTTTCCACGAAACAGAAGAGCAGATTATGGAGACGCTTGGCTATATCGATGTGAAAAACCTTGCCCATCGCATTAAAGGTGAGGTGAGAATGATTACAGGGCTTGATGACGATGTCTGCTATCCAATCACCCAGTTTGCTATTTACAATCGTTTGACTTGTGAAAAGAGCTATCGTCTCATGCCAGAATATGCCCACGAGGCTATGAATGTCCATGTCAATGATCAGGTTTACAACTGGTTGTGTGGTAGTGAGATTCCCTTTACCTATGTAGGTCATTAAAAAAATGAAAAAGAGCCTTGCTAAAACAGGGCTTTCTTTCTTGCTCAAAGTCCTAGGGGCTAAAATTTTTAAGCAAAAAAGAAAGCGCTTTATTTTTGTGGAAAATGGAAGGAAATATATGACACAGAGAGATTTTGAACGGAAAGAACGCTATGGATCTCGAAAATATACAGTGGGAACAGCTTCAGTAGTTATTGGAGCAGTTGTTTTTGGTGCGTCACCAGTTTTAGCTCAAGAAGCTCCAGCAACCAGTGGTGAAACAGCTGGACAAGCTTTGCCAGAATTGCCAAAAGAAGTAGAATCAGGAAATCTGGCTAACAAAGATAAGGAACTTGCTGATAAGTTGGCAGCAGCGACGTACAAAGGAACCGAGGTAAACCGTGAGGAGCTACAAGCAAATCCAGGTTCTGAAAAACCAACAGAAACTGAAACTCCAGCAGCTGAAACTGATAAGACAGAAGAAACTGAGAAACAAGAAGCTATCGCTCGTGATTATTACTCAAGAGAATTGGAAAATGTCAACACTGTCGTAGAAAAAAATGACGTTACAACCAATGCAGAAATAATCAGCGAGATGATCTTACAAGTGACTTAGAGAAACTAAAGAAACTTCAAGATGCAACAGTGCATATGGAGTTCAAACCAGATGCATCGGCACCACGTTTTTACAATCTTTTCTCTGTATCAAGTGATACCAAGGAAAATGAGTACTTCACCATGTCAGTCTCTGATAATACAGCCCTTATCGAAGGTCGAGATGCAAATGGTGCGCAATTCTATGATAAATACACCGATGCGCCCTTAAAGGTTCGCCCAGGTCAGTGGAATTCAGTTACCTTTACTGTGGAAAAAAACCAACAACTGAAGTCCCTACTGGAAGAGTTCGTCTATATGTAAATGGTGTCTTGTCTAGAACAAGTCTAAAATCTGGGAAATTCATCAAAGATATGCCAGATGTTAACCACGTTCAAATCGGAGCAACCAAACGAGGAAGTAAGACAGTTTGGGGCTCAAATTTACAAGTTCGTAATCTAACAGTCTACGACCGTGCCTTAACACAAGATGAAGTTCGAACACGAAGTCAATTATTTGAAAGAGGAGACTTGGGGCAAGAACTTCCAGAAGGGGCTGAAATTTCTAAAAAAACAGATGTCTTTACAGCGGGTAAAAATGGGCAGTCAAATCCAGATGGTATTAATAGCTATCGTATTCCAGCCCTCCTTAAGACTGACAAGGGAACTTTGATTGCTGGTGCTGACGAACGCCGCTTACACCACTATGACTGGGGTGATATCGGTATGGTCGTTAAACGAAGTGAAGACAAGGGCCAAACATGGGGCGATCGCATCACTCTTACGAATCTACGTGACAATCCAAAAGCCAAGGATCCAAACATTGGTTCACCAGTAAACATCGATATGGTTCTGGTCCAAGATACGGAAACTAAACGAATCTTCTCAGTTTACGATATGTTTCCAGAAGGTAAAGGAATCTTCGGAATGTCTTCTGAAAGAGAAGTTGCCTATAAGGAAATTGATGGAAAAACGTATCAAATTCTATACCGTGAAGGAGAAATGGAGCCTATACGATTCGTGAAAATGGTGTTGTCTACACACCAGATGGTCAGGCAACGGATTACCGTGTTGTTGTAAATCCTGTCAAACCTGCTTATAGTGATAAAGGCGATCTTTATCAAGGTGAGCAGCTACTAGGAAATATCTACTTTACAAGTAATAAAACTTCTCCATTTAGAATTGCTAAAGACAGCTACCTATGGATGTCTTACAGTGATGATGATGGTAAGACTTGGTCTGCACCACAAGATATTACTCCAATGGTCAAAGCTGATTGGATGAAATTCTTAGGTGTGGGACCTGGAGTGGGAATTACCCTCCAGAATGGACCTCATAAAGGTCGGATTGTTGTCCCTGTCTATACGACAAATAGAACTAACCACCTCAATGGTTCTCAATCATCTCGTATCATCTACTCAGATGACCATGGTAAGACTTGGCATATGGGTGGTGGTGTCAATGATAACCGTACACTTTATGATGGTACAGTAGTTGATTCAAGCAACATGAACAATTATTACGCTCAAAATACGGAAGCTTCTGTTGTTCAATTGAATAATGGTCAGTTAAAACTCTTTATGCGTGGTTTGACTGGTGATTTGCAAGTTGCGACAAGTAATGATGGTGGTATTACATGGGACAACTATGTAGCACGCTATGATGTACCTGATGTTTATGTTCAAATGGCGGCGACTCATACGGTTCAAGATGGTAAAGAGTACATCCTTCTAGCAAATGCTAATGGACCAGGTCGTAAGAATGGCTACATTCGAGTGGCTCGAGTAGAAGAAGATGGCGAGTTAACTTGGTTGCACCATCATTTGATTCAAGAAGGGGAGTATGCTTATAACTCACTTCAACAAATTGGACCAAAAGAATTTGGTCTCTTGTATGAACACCATGAAGCTGGTGGCAATCCATATACTCTATCCTTCAAGAAATTCAACTGGGATTATCTAACTAAAGAGAGAGTTGCTTCTAAAGAAGTGAAAGTTACAACGGCTATGGAAAAATGGCCAGGCATTATTGCTATGGAATTTGATTCAGAAGTCTTGGTAAATCAAGCTCCAACTCTCAAACTAGCTAATGGTAAGACTGCAACCTTCATGACTCAGTATGATACTAAGACTCTCCTATTTACAATAGCTCCCGAAGATATCGGTCAAAAAGTTACAGCTATTGAAGCGGGTGCAATTGAAAGTATGCATAACTTGCCAGTATCTGTGGTAGGTACTAAACTTACGAATGGTTTTAATGGTGACGAACCGGCAATCCATGAAGTCCCAGAATTCGAAGGTGGTGTCAATGGTGACGAAGCAGCCAAAAACGAACTTCCGGAATATAAGGTTGAAGAAAAACCGCTTGTCACTTTAGTATCACAGCAAGACAAGACATATCAAGCTCCAGCAGCTCAACCACAACAACCAACCCTCCCTGCAACAGGAAGTGAGGTTTCAACTCCTCTAGTATCTGTAGGAATGGTTGGAATGCTCCTCGGCTTGTTTGGAATGGCTAAGAAAAAAGAAGATTAATGGCAACATTGAATCTAAAAAATCTCTATAAAAAGGTTTAGACTTATATTAGAAGGGTCTGTAACGTTCATTCGTTACAGGCTCTTTATTTGTAGAAAGCGAAGATTCTAGTGGAAATAAGCGGATGGAAGGCGATTCAAACTCGGGTTTTTCTCTCTGAAACTACTTTCAGGAGATTCTGTTTCATAAAATTGTTTTGAAACTTCAATCTATTCTAGTACAAGTTATTGAAAGCGCTTCAAAAATGATATATAATAGGCTCATAAGAAAAAAGAAAAGGAGGAAAGTGGATGCCACAGATCAGTAAAGAAGCCTTGATTGAGCAGATTAAAGATGGAATCATCGTTTCTTGTCAGGCACTTCCTCACGAACCGCTTTATACAGAAGCGGGAGGTGTAATGCCCTTGCTAGTCAAAGCGGCTGAGCAAGGTGGAGCAGTCGGTATCCGAGCAAATAGTGTTCGGGATATTAAGGAAATCAAAGAGGTCACAAATCTTCCGATTATCGGAATTATCAAACGTGATTATCCACCACAGGAACCATTCATCACAGCTACTATGAAAGAAGTTGATGAACTAGCAGCTCTAGATATTGAGGTAATCGCTCTAGATTGTACCAAGAGAGAACGCCATGATGGCCTAGAGATTCAAGAATTTATCCGTCAAATCAAAGAAAAATATCCAAACCAACTCTTGATGGCTGACACAAGTACCTTTGAAGAAGGATTAACAGCAGTTGAGGCGGGAATCGACTTTGTCGGAACAACCTTGTCAGGCTACACATCTTATAGTCCAAAAGTGGATGGTCCAGATTTTGAACTCATCAAGAAACTATGCGATGCAGGTGTAGACGTCATCGCAGAGGGAAAAATTCATACACCAGAACAGGCTAAGCAAATCCTAGGTTACGGAGTACGAGGCATTGTAGTTGGTGGCGCTATTACTAGACCAAAAGAGATCACGGAACGATTTGTTGCAGGTCTCAAATAAGACAATTAAAACACGAGGAGAGTGGTTGATTAGTAAAACAAAATGTAAACGTATACAAAGTTGTCAATACTCATTATCCGTTTCGGATACGCTTATCATCATTTAGGAGAATACTAATGAAATTTAGAAAACTAGCTTGTACAGTACTTGCGGGTGCTGCTGTTCTATCTCTTGCTGCTTGTGGCAAATCAGACGCTAAAAAAGACGCTGCAAGTGATGCAGGAAAAACTGAAATCACTTGGTGGGCTTTCCCAGTCTTCACTCAAGAAAAATCTGGTGACGGTGTAGGAACTTATGAAAAATCTATCATCGAAGCTTTCGAAAAAGCAAACCCAGATATCAAAGTTAAACTAGAAACAATCGACTTCAAATCTGGTCCAGAAAAAATCACGACAGCTATTGAAGCTGGAACTGCTCCAGATGTACTTTTCGATGCACCAGGTCGTATCATTAATTACGGTAAAAATGGTAAATTGGCTGAGTTGAATGACCTCTTTACAGATGAATTTGTTAAAGATGTTAACAATGAAAACATCATTCAAGCAAGTAAAGCTGGTGATAAAGCTTACATGTATCCAATCAGTTCTGCACCATTCTACATGGCTATGAACAAGAAAAATGTTGGAAGATGCTGGTGTAGCTAACCTTGTTAAAGAAGGTTGGACAACAGATGATTTTTGAAAAAAAGTCTTGAAAGCACTTAAAGATAAAGGATACACTCCAGGTTCATTGTTCAGTTCTGGTCAAGGGGGAGACCAAGGAACACGTGCCTTCATCGCTAACCTATACGGCGGTTCTGTAACAGACAAAGAAGTTACTAAATACACAACTGACGATCCTAAATTCGTCAAAGGTCTTGAAAAAGCAACTAGCTGGATTAAAGATGGTTTGTTGAACAACGGTTCACAATTTGACGGTGGAGCAGACATCCAAAACTTTGCAAACGGTCAAACATCATACACAATCCTTTGGGCACCAGCTCAAAACGGTATCCAAGCTAAACTCTTGGAAGCAAGTAAAGTTGAAGTGGTAGAAGTACCATTCCCATCTGATTCAGGCAAACCAGCTCTTGAGTACCTTGTAAACGGATTTGCAGTATTTAACAACAAAGATGAAAAGAAAGTTGCTGCTGCTAAGAAATTCATCCAATTCATCGCAGATGATAAAGAGTGGGGTCCTAAAGACGTAGTTCGTACAGGTGCCTTCCCAGTTCGTACTTCATTTGGAAAACTTTACGACGACAAACGTATGGAAACAATCAGTGGTTGGACTCAATACTACTCTCCATACTACAACACAATCGACGGATTTGCTGAAATGAGAACTCTATGGTTCCCAATGTTGCAATCTGTGTCTAATGGTGACCAAGAACCTGCTGCAGCTTTGAAAGCATTCACTGAAAAAGCGAATGAAACAATCAAAAAAGCAGCTAAATAATAAGCCCTAAATAAAAAGTAAAATCCCCCCTTTTCCCTGTGCACATCTGTGTACGAAAAGGGGGGCATTTGTTTAAAAATATAAGCAACTGACAGGTCAAAATTAAAATGAAGTTCTTACATTAGCTAATCTTTAAAAGAATTTCATTTTGATTTTAGATCAATGTCAGATAACAATTAAAAAAACAAAAACTATTTGAAAGTGAGGTGCCGACTGTGAAAGTCAATAAAATTCGCATGAGAGAAACAATTGTTTCTTATGCTTTCTTAGCACCAGTATTAATCTTCTTTACCGTCTTTGTCCTAGCTCCAATGATCATGGGATTCATCACTAGTTTCTTTAACTACTCGATGACTAGCTTTGAGTTTGTGGGATTGGACAACTACATCCGCATGTTTAAAGACCCTGTCTTTACAAAATCTTTGATTAATACCGTAATCTTAGTTATCGGATCTGTACCAGTCGTTGTACTCTTCTCACTATTTGTGGCATCACAAACTTACCAACAAAATGCAGTTGCTAGATCCTTCTATCGTTTCGTATTCTTCCTTCCTGTTGTAACAGGTAGTGTTGCCGTAACGGTTGTATGGAAATGGATTTATGATCCTCTATCAGGTATTTTGAATTTCGTGCTTAAGTCAAGCCATATCATTAGCCAAAACATTTCTTGGTTGGGTGATAAAAACTGGGCTTTGATGGCGATTATGATTATTCTTTTGACAACATCAGTTGGTCAGCCAATCATCCTTTACATCGCTGCAATGGGTAATATTGATAACTCTCTTGTTGAAGCGGCGCGTGTCGATGGAGCAACTGAGTTACAAGTTTTCTGGAAGATTAAATGGCCAAGCCTCCTTCCAACAACTCTTTATATCGCAATCATTACAACAATCAACTCATTCCAGTGTTTCGCTTTGATTCAGCTTTTGACTTCAGGTGGTCCAAACTACTCAACAAGTACACTTATGTACTACCTATACGAGAAAGCCTTCCAATTGACTGAGTATGGTTATGCCAATACTATTGGTGTATTCTTGGCAGTTATGATCGCAATTGTCAGCTTTGTTCAATTTAAAGTACTTGGAAACGACGTAGAATATTAATAGAAAGGAGACAGCTATGCAATCTACACAAAAGAAACCTTTAACAGCCTTCACTGTTATTTCAACCATCTTCTTGCTTTTATTGACTGTACTGTTTATCTTTCCATTCTACTGGATTTTGACAGGTGCATTCAAATCACAACCGGATACCATTATGATTCCACCACAATGGTTCCCTAAAGCTCCAACAATGGAGAACTTCCAACAATTGATGGTGCAAACCCAGCCTTGCAATGGATGTGGAACTCAGTCTTCATTTCATTGGTAACTATGTTCTTGGTTTGTGCAACCTCTTCACTAGCAGGTTATGTATTGGCTAAGAAACGTTTCTACGGTCAACGCATTCTATTCGCTATCTTTATCGCTGCCATGGCTCTTCCAAAACAAGTTGTCCTTGTACCATTGGTACGTATCGTCAACTTCATGGGAATCCATGACACTCTTTGGGCGGTTATCTTGCCTTTGATCGGATGGCCATTTGGGGTCTTCCTCATGAAACAGTTCAGTGAAAACATTCCAACAGAATTGCTCGAATCTGCTAAGATCGATGGATGTGGTGAGATTCGTACTTTCTGGAGCGTAGCCTTCCCTATTGTGAAACCAGGATTTGCAGCTCTTGCAATCTTCACCTTCATCAATACATGGAATGATTACTTTATGCAGTTGGTTATGTTGACATCTCGTAACAACTTGACCATCTCACTCGGGGTTGCGACTATGCAGGCTGAGATGGCAACCAACTATGGTTTAATTATGGCAGGGGCTGCTCTTGCAGCTGTGCCAATCGTAACAGTCTTCCTTGTCTTCCAAAAATCCTTCACTCAAGGTATTACTATGGGAGCTGTCAAAGGATAATACTCTGCGGAAATTGAATATAGTACAATTTGTTTATCAATATGCAGAAGTATAGTTGATAGACTAAGAGAATACAGGATATATAAGTGTCTACAAAATGGAGAGGAGTTGCTTGCTTCACGAAGTTTTGTTAGACACTTATAAACTTACTGGCTAGACATCTTATGTCTGAAGGTATTAATCAGGTAAAGGAAATTACTATGATTTTTGATGATTTAAAAAACATTAGCTTTTACAAAGGAATTCACCCAAATCTGGACAAGGCTATCGATTATCTCTATGAGCATCGTAAGGATAGTTTTGAATTAGGTAAATACGAGATTGATGGGGATAAAGTTTTCCTAGTTGTACAAGAAAATGTTCTTAACAAAGAAGAAAATGATCGCTTTGAATACCATAAAAACTATGCAGACTTGCATTTGTTGGTTGAAGGGCATGAATACTCAAGTTACGGTTCTCGTGTTAAGGACGAGGCAGTAGCATTTGATGAAGCTAGTGACATCGGCTTTGTTCATTGTCATGAACAATACCCACTTTTGTTGGGATATCACAATTTTGCAGTTTTCTTCCCAGGAGAACCTCATCAACCTAACGGTTATGCAGGTATGGAAGATACAGTTCGCAAATATTTATTTAAAATTTTAATCGATTAGTCAGTTAGGAGGAGCAAACAATGGCACATAAAGGATCTGGATTGATAAAAGCGGCATTCGATACGGATAATTTTCTTATGCGTTTTTGCGAGAAAGTGTTAGATATCGTGACGGTTAACCTACTCTTTGTTGTGTCTTGTTTGCCTATTGTGACTATTGGAGTAGCTAAAATCAGTCTCTATCAGACAATCTTTGAAGTGAAGCGCAGCCGTCGTATTCCTGTTTTCAAAATTTATATTAGAGCCTTTAAGCAAAATTTGAAATTAGGTTTTCAGTTAGGTTTGCTGGAATTAGGAATCTTTTTGATCAGTGTGGTTGACTTATCACTATTTTGGAGTCAAACTGGAGTTGCCTTTCAGCTCATTAAAGCTATTTGTTTGGGAATTCTGATATTTTTAACACTAGTTATGTTGGCTAGCTATCCAATTGCTGCACGATATCAATTAACTTGGAAAGAAGTGCTCCAAAAGGGCTTGCTTTTGGTAAGTTTTAACTTTGTTTGGTTCTTCTTGATGCTTGCGATTATTTTGTTAATCATTATGCTCCTCTATCTATCAGGCTTTACTCTAGTGCTTGGTGGTTCAGCATTTCTACTCTTTGGCTTTGGTCTTCTTGCCTTTTGCCAAGCTGGATTAATGGAAAAATTGTTTGCTAAATATCAAGCAGATTGAAAATGATATGAAACTACTTTCAAACAAGAAAAGCTATGGGAGATGAATAGAAATTAAAATCTAAGTGGCTTGGATGTATTGAAAGCGCTTTTCACAAGGTGTATACTAAAATAGTAAAAAAATCATCTGCTCAAAGCAGAAAAATAAGAAATCTTAGGAGAAATCTATGTCAGATTTAAAAAAATATGAAGGTGTCATTCCTGCCTTCTACGCATGTTATGATGATGCGGGTGAAGTTAGCCCAGAACGTACACGTGCTTTGGTTCAATACTTTATTGATAAAGGTGTTCAAGGACTTTACGTTAATGGTTCTTCAGGTGAGTGTATCTACCAAAGTGTAGAAGACCGTAAATTGATCTTAGAAGAAGTTATGGCAGTTGCCAAAGGTAAATTGACGATCATTGCTCACGTAGCTTGTAACAATACCAAAGATAGTATTGAACTGGCTCGTCATGCAGAAAGTTTGGGGAGTAGATGCTATCGCAACAATCCCACCAATTTACTTCCGTTTGCCTGAGTACTCAGTAGCAAAAATACTGGAACGACATCAGTGCTGCAGCACCAAATACAGACTATGTTATCTACAACATTCCTCAATTGGCAGGTGTTGCTTTGACTCCAAGTCTTTACACAGAAATGTTGAAAAAAACCCACGTGTTATCGGTGTTAAAAAAATTCTTCAATGCCAGTTCAAGATATCCAAACATTCGTTAGCCTTGGTGGCGATGACCATATCGTCTTTAACGGTCCAGACGAACAATTCTTAGGCGGACGTCTCATGGGAGCAAAAAGCTGGTATCGGTGGTACTTATGGTGCTATGCCAGAACTCTTCTTGAAACTCAACCAATTGATTGCGGATAAAGACCTAGAAACAGCGCGTGAATTGCAATACGCTATCAACGCTATCATCGGTAAATTGACTGCAGCTCATGGGAATATGTACTGTGTGATCAAAGAAGTCTTGAAAATCAATGAGGGACTTAACATCGGATCAGTTCGTTCTCCACTTACACCAGTGACCGAAGAAGATCGTCCAGTTGTAGAAGCAGCTGCTCAATTGATTCGTGAAACTAAGGAGCGTTTCCTCTAATCAATAGGAGGCTTTATGACTAATTACGTTGCAATTGATATTGGTGGAACTAATATCAAATATGGTTTGATTGATCAGGATGGACAACTTGTAGAGACTAACGAAGTAGCGACTGAGGCTCACAAGGGTGGTCCACATATATTACAGAAAACAAAAGATATCGTAGCTAGCTATCTAGAAAAAGGACCAGTATCAGGTGTAGCCATTTCCTCTGCGGGAATGGTTGATCCTGATAAGGGTGAGATTTTCTATGCTGGTCCACAGATTCCAAATTATGCCGGAACCCAATTTAAAAAGGAAATTGAAGAAAGCTTTAACATTCCTTGTGAAATTGAAAATGATGTTAATTGTGCAGGGCTTGCTGAAGCTGTCTCTGGTTCAGGAAAGGGTGCAAGTATTACCCTTTGCTTGACGATTGGGACTGGTATCGGTGGTTGCTTGATCATAGATGGACAAGTTTTCCATGGCTTTAGTAATTCTGCCTGTGAGGTTGGTTATCTGCACATGCAGGATGGAGCTTTCCAGGATTTAGCGTCTACGACAGCTCTTGTTAAGTATGTGGCTGATGCACATGGAGATGAAGTGGAACAGTGGAACGGTCGCAGAATTTTCAAAGAAGCTACCGAAGGCAATAAACTCTGTATGGAGGGGATTGACCGTATGGTGGATTACCTTGGTAAGGGTCTCGCAAATATTTGTTATGTTGCCAATCCAGAAGTTGTCATCCTTGGTGGTGGTATCATGGGGCAAGAAGCAATTTTGAAACCAAAAATCCGTAAGGCTTTGAAAGATTCGCTTGTTCCAAGCTTGGCAGACAAGACTCGACTTGAATTTGCCCACCATCAGAATACTGCTGGCATGCTCGGTGCTTATTATCATTTCAAAACCAAACAGTCCTAAATTGGCTTTGCCAATTTAGGATTTTTAAATAAAGGCAAATACTAACTTGCTTAATGCTGGCAAGGTATCTTGCATTTTTGACTTCGATATAGTATATTTAAGTTAATTCAAATATATATCAGTAACACCAATAGATATGGACTAAAGGAGAGCAATCATTGACCTATAATCAACAAGAAAAATATAACAGTAAAGTAAGCTCCCCTGAGGATCAAGAAACAGAGATTGCTGCTTACGGTCCACTTCCAAGCAAGGCTCAATTGGATTACCACAAGGAAGAATTTGCCGCCTTCATCCACTATGGTATGAATACTTATACCAACTCTGAGTGGGGGAACGGTAGAGAAAATCCTCAGTACTTCAATCCAACTAACCTTGATACAGATCAGTGGATTAAGACTTTGAAGGATGCTGGTTTCAAACGAACAATTATGGTTGTAAAACACCATGACGGATTTGTAATCTATCCTTCTCAATACACAAACATACGGTCGCTGCTAGTCCATGGAAAGGTGGTAAGGGAGACCTTCTCGAAGAGATCTCTAAATCAGCAACTAAGTATGACATGAATATGGGTGTTTACTTATCACCATGGGATGCCAACCATCCTAAATATCATGTTGCAACTGAGAAAGAGTACAACGAATACTACCTCAACCAACTCAAGGAAATTCTTGGCAATCCTAAATACGGAAACAATGGTAAGTTTATCGAAGTATGGATGGACGGTGCGCGTGGTAGTGGAGCTCAAAAAGTAACCTACACCTTTGACGAATGGTTCAAGTACATCAAGGAAGCTGAAGGAGATATCGCTATCTTCTCTGCACAACCGACAAGCGTCCGTTGGATTGGTAATGAACGTGGTATCGCAGGAGATCCAGTTTGGCATAAGGTCAAGAAAGCTAAAATCACTGATGATGTTCGAAATGACTATCTCAACCACGGAGATCCAGATGGTGATATGTACTCTGTAGGTGAAGCAGACGTTTCTATCCGTTCAGGTTGGTTCTACCATGACAATCAACAGCCAAAATCAATCAAAGATTTGATGGATATCTACTTCAAGTCTGTTGGTCGTGGAACGCCGCTTCTTCTCAATATTCCACCTAATAAAGAAGGTAAATTCGCAGATGCAGACGTGGCTCGCTTGAAAGAATTCCGAGCAACCTTGGATCAAATGTATGCGACTGACTTTGCTAAGGGTGCAACTGTAACTGCAAGCTCTACTCGTAAGAATCACTTGTATCAAGCAAGCCACCTAACAGATGGTAAGGATGATACTAGCTGGGCATTAGCAAATGATGCTAAGACAGGTGAATTTACTGTCGATCTTGGTCAAAAGAGACGCTTTGACGTGATTGAACTCAAAGAAGATATCGCTAAAGGTCAGCGTATCTCTGGATTCAAGGTTGAAGTTGAACTCAATGGCCGTTGGGTACCATACGGTGAAGGCTCAACTGTTGGTTATCGTCGCCTTATCCAAGGTCAACCAGTAGAAGCACAAAAGATTCGTGTGACTATTACTGGTGCGCAAGCAACACCTATTTTGACAAACTTCTCTGTTTATAAGACACCAAGCAGTATTGAGAAGACAGATGGTTACCCTCTTGGATTGGATTACCATTCAAATACAACAGCTGATAAAGCAAATACAACCTGGTATGACGAATCCGAAGGCGTTCGTGGAACATCCATGTGGACCAATCAAAAAGATGCTAGCGTAACCTACCGTTTCAATGGAACTAAGGCTTATGTCGTATCTACAGTGGATCCAAATCACGGTGAAATGTCAGTTTATGTGGATGGTCAAAAGGTTGCAGACGTACAAACTAATAATGCGGCTCGTAAACGTAGCCAGATGGTTTATGAAACAGATGACTTGGCTCCAGGTGAACACACCATCAAACTCGTCAACAAAACTGGCAAAGCTATTGCAACTGAAGGTATTTACACGCTCAATAATGCTGGTAAAGGTATGTTTGAGTTGAAAGAAACTACCTATGAAGTTCAAAAAGGCCAACCAGTTACTGTAACCATTAAACGTGTTGGTGGTAGCAAAGGAGCTGCAACAGTCCATGTCGTGACTGAACCAGGAACAGGGGTTCATGGTAAAGTGTACAAGGACACAACTGCTGACCTGACTTTCCAAGATGGTGAAACTGAGAAAACAATCACGATTCCAACGATCGACTTTACAGAGCAAGCTGACTCAATCTTTGACTTCAAGGTGAAAATGACTAGCGTTTCTGACAATGCCCTTCTTGGATTCGCTTCAGAAGCGACGATTCGAGTGATGAAAGCTGAATTATTTTAGAAAAATTAGCGAGTATAGATAAATGTCTATCGAGATTTTATGCAAAAAATTTTGAATGATAAAAAATCCTAAATTGTTAAAATCAATTTAGGATTTTCCCTTTCTGTGATTTCTACGATAACCATTCAGTCTATTATTCTCCCAATAGCTATTAAAGATTTTTTCTTTACTTTCGCGATCAATCTCTAGGAAATAAGCGTAGAGTAAATCAATGATAATCAGCATTGGAATCTGAGCAGAAATTCGTTGAATATAAGATGCTTGGTTTTGGCTTGCGACCAAAATGGTTTCTGTAAATGCTTGAGTATCCTTATTCGGTGAACTTGTAAATAGAACTGTCTTAGCTCCCATATCCTGGGCATCTAATAAACTATCGATGATAGATGGTGTTGTTCCTGAGAGGGAAAAACCAAAGACCAAACATTTTTCATCAATAATGCTAGTCGTCCAGGCAAAACCGTCTGGATCTGTTAAGGCTTCACAGACGACACCTAGTCTCATAAAACGAAGCTTCATCTCACGTGCTACCAAACCAGAACTTCCTGTTCCGAAAAAGTATACACGTTCGGATTGGTCGATCATCTGAGCCACACGTTCCAGCTGCTCATCGTCAATCAATCCTTGAGAAATTTCTCGTAGATTTGCATAACTTCTAAGGACTCTCTGAGTCAAAGGATTCATATCCTGTTGAGGAGCAGAAAGAGTGTCTTTTTGTTGTTGGTATTTGAAGATGAACTCTCGATAGCCCTTAAAACCACACTTCTTGGCAAAACGAGTGAGCGCTGCCTGGGAAATATGAAGTTTTTGCGTGACTTGCTGAGAGGATAAGTCATCGTTTATAGTATCTGTCTGCAGAAAATAGCGGGCAATTTCTTGCTCTAAATCGGTCATCTCTTCAAAGTGAAGGTCGATAATCGTAGAGATATCTTGCTTATTCATGGAACTCCTTTTATAGCTATTTGCCAAAATTACTTTGACAAATCCAACAAATAAAATAGCGTTTACTACCATTATATCATAGAAACTAATTTTTGGACCAAAAAGGAAAAGTCTTTTCTTTTTCCATAATTTTCTACCTAAATTATGGTACAATGAAGAGTGTGATTTTGATTAGAAATGAGATTGATGTGTATGAGAAAATTCAATAGCCACTCGATACCGACACGGCTTAATTTGTTATTTGCAATCGTCATCTTGCTCTTTTTAGCAATTATTGGCCGTTTGCTTTATATGCAAGTTCTTCATAAGGATTTTTATGAAAATAAACTCGCTTCTGCTAGCCAAACTCGAGTAACCATGGGTTCCGCTCGTGGAGAAATTTATGATGCAACAGGAAAACCTTTAGTCCAAAACACCGTTAAACAAGTTGTTTCCTTCACACGAAGTAACAAGATGACTGCGGCTGATTTGAAGGATATTTCTAAAAAATTGTTGACTTATGTCACAGTCACTTCTCCAGAGTTGACGGACCGACAAATGGCAGACTACTACTTGGCGGATGCCGAAGCTTATAAGAAAACAGTTGAAGCTCTTCCAAAAGATAAACGGTATGATTCAGATGGCAATCAACTTTCTGAGTCTGAACTCTATAATAATGCTGCTGAGAGTATTGCAGCGAATCAGATGGACTATTCCGAGGATGAAAAGAAGGCAATCTACCTCTTTAGTCAGCTCAATGCAGTAGAAAATTTTGCGACAGGAAATATTCAAACGGATCCTTTGAGCGATACACAGGTAGCTGTGATTGCTTCTGCTTCAAAGGAATTGCCAGGTATTTCCATCTCTACTTCATGGGACCGAAAAGTCTTAGAAACCTCTCTTTCATCAATAGTTGGAAGTGTTTCTAGTGAAAAATCTGGTCTTCCAGCAGAAGAAGTGGACGCTTATTTGAAAAAAGGTTACTCACTCAATGACCGTGTTGGGACTTCCTATCTTGAAAAGCAATACGAAGAAGTCTTGCAAGGAAAACGTACCGTCAAGGAAATCCATTTGGACAAGCACGGAGACATGGAGAGTGTAGAGAATATCGAAGAAGGAAGCAAGGGTAAAAATATCAAATTGACCATTGATTTGGCCTTCCAAGATAGCGTAGACAACCTCTTAAAGAGTTATTTTAATTCTGAACTTGCAAATGGTGGTGCTAAATACTCAGAAGGTGTTTATGCAGTAGCCCTTAATCCTAAGACAGGTGCTGTATTGGCAATGTCAGGGATGAAGCATAATCTGGAGACTGGAGACTTGACACCAGACTCACTAGGAACAGTGACCAATGTTTTTGTACCAGGGTCTGTCGTTAAGGCGGCAACCATCAGTTCTGGTTGGGAAAATGGTGTTTTATCAGGAAACCAAACCTTAACAGATCAGCCTATTGTTTTCCAAGGTTCAGCTCCAATTTATTCTTGGTATAAATTGGCATATGGATCTTTTCCTATTACAGCTGTGGAAGCCTTGGAGTATTCATCCAATGCTTACATGGTTCAAACCGCTCTTGGAATCATGGGCCAGACCTATCAACCAAATATGTTTGTTGGAACCAGCAATTTGGAAACAGCTATGGGAAAACTTCGTGCGACCTTTGGCGAATATGGCTTGGGTTCTGCGACTGGGATTGACCTACCAGATGAATCTACTGGATTTGTTCCCAAAGAGTATAACTTTGCCAATTTCATTACTAATGCTTTTGGCCAGTTTGATAACTACACACCGATGCAATTAGCCCAGTACGTTGCAACTATTGCTAACAATGGTGTTCGTCTAGCTCCACATATTGTCGAGGGAATATACGACAACAATGATAAGGGTGGCCTTGGGGAATTAATCCAAGCAATAGATACCAAGGAAATCAACAAGGTCAATATTTCTGAATCAGATATGGCAATCTTGCACCAAGGATTTTACCAAGTATCGCATGGAACTAGTCCCCTTACGACAGGACGGGCGTTTTCAGATGGCGCCACTGTTTCTATCAGTGGTAAGACCGGTACAGGTGAAAGCTATGTAGCTGGTGGTCAAGAAGCTAATAATACCAATGCCGTGGCCTATGCTCCAACAGAAAATCCTCAAATTGCAGTTGCAGTAGTCTTTCCTCATAATACCAATTTAACCAAAAATGTTGGGCCAGCAATTGCTCGCGACATTATCAATTTATATAACCAACACCATCCAATGAATTAGAAAGGAAGCCATGCTTTATCCAACACCTATTGCTAAGTTGATTGACAGTTATTCCAAACTTCCTGGTATTGGGATTAAGACGGCTACGCGTCTGGCCTTTTATACTATTGGAATGCCGGATGATGACGTCAATGAATTTGCAAAAAATCTTCTTGCAGCCAAGCGAGAATTGACCTATTGCTCTATTTGTGGACGATTAACAGATGAAGACCCGTGCTCTATCTGTACCGATCCTAGCCGTGATCAGTCTACGATTCTGGTCCTGGAGGATAGCCGCGATGTCGCTGCCATGGAAAATATTCAGGAATACCACGGACTTTACCATGTTTTACATGGCCTCATTTCCCCTATGAATGGAATTAGCCCAGATGACATCAACCTCAAAAGTCTCATGACTCGCCTCATGGATAGCGAAGTTTCAGAGGTTATCGTGGCCACCAATGCAACAGCAGATGGTGAGGCGACTTCCATGTATATCTCTCGGCTTCTCAAACCCGCGGGGATTAAGGTTACTCGTCTAGCACGAGGTCTAGCAGTGGGAGCTGATATCGAGTATGCAGATGAGGTTACCTTGCTAAGAGCTATTGAAAACCGTACCGAACTTTAGTCTGTAAGGATATGGAACAGGCAATTAACTAGTAGATACGATATATAAGAAATCAAGAGACTGGATTTATTTTTAATCCAGTCTCTTTTGTGCTATTCAAGTTTAAAAAAATAAACAAATGTGATATACTAAAAAGCGAGTATTCTAGTAGAAATAGGACAATCATATGAAACAAACAATTATTCTATTATATGGTGGACGCAGTGCAGAGCGTGAAGTGTCTGTATTGTCAGCTGAGAGTGTCATGCGTGCGGTTAACTATGACCATTTTGCAGTCAAAACTTTCTTTATCAGCCAGTCTGGTGATTTCATCAAAACCCAAGAATTTACCCAAACTCCTGGGCAGGATGACCGTCTCATGACCAATGAAACGATTGATTGGGACAAGAAAATTGCTCCAAGTGTCATCTACGAAGAAGGCGCAGTTGTTTTTCCAGTTCTTCATGGACCTATGGGAGAAGACGGTTCCGTTCAAGGTTTCCTAGAAGTCTTGAAAATGCCTTATGTCGGTTGCAACATCTTGTCTTCAAGCCTTGCTATGGACAAAATCACGACTAAACGTGTCTTGGAATCTGCTGGGATTGCCCAAGTCCCTTACGTAGCCATTGTTGAAGGGGACGACTTAGCTTCTAAGATCGCAGAAGTTGAAGAAAAATTAAGGTATCCAGTCTTTACCAAACCATCTAATATGGGTTCTAGTGTTGGTATTTCTAAGTCTGAAAATAAAGAGGAGCTCCATCAAGCTCTCGAACTCGCCTTTAAATATGATAGCCGTGTCTTGGTAGAGCAAGGCGTCAATGCGCGTGAAATCGAAGTTGGGCTTTTAGGAAACTATGATGTCAAGAGCACTCTACCTGGTGAAGTTGTCAAGGACGTAGCCTTCTATGACTACGAAGCAAAATACATTGATAACAAGATTACTATGGATATTCCAGCCAAGATTAGTGATGATGTAGTAGCAGTCATGCGTAAAAATGCAGAAGCTGCCTTCCGTGCTATTGGCGGGCTTGGTCTCTCACGTTGTGATTTCTTCTATACAGATAAGGGAGAAGTTTTCCTAAATGAGCTCAACACCATGCCAGGATTTACCCAGTGGTCTATGTATCCATTGCTCTGGGACAATATGGGGATTAGCTATCCAGAACTAATCGAGCGTTTGGTTGAGCTTGCTAAAGAAAGCTTTAACAAGCGTGAAGCGCACCTATTGTAAAGATAGCTATAAGGGCGGGATAAGACTCCCTGCCCCTTTTTAAAGGAGTAAACATGAAACTTACGATTCACGAAGTTGCGCGTGTTGTCGGTGCAAAAAATGATGTGACAAGCTATGCGGACAGCGCGCTAGTCAAGGCTGAGTTTGATAGTCGTTTGATTGGACCTGGTGATCTATTTGTGCCACTCAAGGGGGCGCGTGATGGTCATGACTTTATCGAGACTGCTTTTGAAAACTGCGCTGCTGTAACCCTGTCAGAAAAGGAAGTAGCGGGTCATCCTTACATTTTAGTAGAGGATGTTTTGACAGCCTTTCAAGCTCTTGCAGCTTATTACCTTCAAAAAACAGGAGTAGATGTCTTTGCTGTTACAGGTTCAAATGGGAAGACAACGACCAAGGATATGTTGGCTCATTTGCTTTCTACAAGCTACAAAACCTACAAAACGCAAGGAAATTACAATAACGAGATTGGATTACCTTATACAGTTCTTCATATGCCGGATGACACTGAGAAATTGGTCTTGGAGATGGGGCAGGATCACTTGGGAGATATTCATCTTTTGTCTGAACTGGCTCATCCGAAAACAGCTATTGTGACTCTGGTCGGAGAAGCACATTTGGCCTTCTTCAAGGATCGTTCTGAGATTGCCAAAGGTAAATTACAGATTGCTGATGGAATGGAGAAAGGTAGCTTGCTCTTGGCGCCAGCTGATCCCATTGTAGAGGATTATCTACCTGCTGACCAAAAGGTAGTTCGTTTTGGTCCGGGTGCAGAACTCGAAATTACAGACTTAATTGAGCGCAAGGATAGCTTGAGTTTTAAGGCTAATTTCTTGGAGAAATCCCTTGATTTACCAGTAACAGGTAAGTACAATGCGACTAATGCTATGATTGCTTCTTATGTTGCCTTACAAGAAGGAGTGACTGAGGAGCAGATTGCTCAAGCCTTCCAGGATCTAGAATTGACCCGCAATCGTACCGAGTGGAAAAAAGCTGCCAATGGTGCGGATATCTTATCAGATGTTTACAATGCCAATCCAACTGCTATGAAGTTGATTTTAGAAACTTTCTCTGCTATCCCAGCTAATGAAGGTGGCAAGAAAATTGCAGTTCTGGCGGACATGAAAGAACTTGGAGACCAGTCGGTTCAACTCCATAATCAGATGATTTTGAGCCTTTCCCCAGATGTCCTTGATACTGTTATTTTCTACGGTGAAGATATTGCTGACCTAGCTCAACTAGCCAGTCAAATGTTCCCAATCGGTCATGTTTATTACTTTAAGAAAACAGCTGATGAAGACCAGTTTGAAGCTATGCTTAAGCGGGTCAAGGAAATTCTTGGTGCAAATGACCAAATTCTACTTAAAGGTTCCAACTCTATGAACCTAGCTAAGCTAGTAGAAAGATTGCAAGAAGACTAATGGTCTTCTATTAAGAAAAAATTTTTAAGAGTTAATTTGTCTCGAAGAATCAGCTTCTTTGGGACACAAAAATATAAGAAATAAATGTAAGCTAGGCTCTATGGAGATAAGTAAGAGGTGGCTTATATGAAAATGAGGAAAATTATATGAATGTTTGGGATGCTTTATTTACAACCCAGCCGACGGAGCCACCCCAATTTGGATTTACTTGGTACGCAAGCACGTTTGCCTTACTGTTTTTGACAATTTATCTTGCTTATCGCTATCGTGATAATAAGGTTTGTCAACGATTCTTCCAGATTATGCAGGCAATTCAGTTAATCTCGCTTTACAGCTGGTATTGGATCAATCAGTTCCCGCTGTCAGAAAGCTTGCCTTTTTATCATTGCCGATTAGCCATGTTTGTAGTTCTCTTGCTTCCAGGGTATTTCAAAAACCAAACAATATTTTGCTTTGCTTGGAACCTTCGGGACGATTGCAGCCTTTGTTTATCCAATCCCAGACGCTTACTCTTTCCCGCACATTGTTATTCTGTCCTTTATTTTCGGACATTTAGCTCTTCTTGGAAATTCCTTGATTTATCTTTTAAATAACTACGATTCTCGTCTCTTGGATTTCAAAGGTATTCTTATACTGACCTCTTTACTTAATGGTTTGATTTTTATAGTCAATTTATTGACGGGTGGAGATTACGGTTTTATGACAAAACCACCATTGGTTGGAGACCATGGTCTTGTGGTTAATTACATCATTGTCACTCTATTTTTGACTTGTGCTATTTTCCTCTTCTCTAAAGGTTTTCAAGTCATCACTCAGGAGAAGGAAGAAAGAAGATTGAAAATCTGGCAGAAATAAAAAATATTTTCCCAACCGCTTGACTTTTATCTGAGAATTTTGATACAATAGTAGGCGGTATTGTTTACCCCATTTGTAAGGCCCCGGAACCTTTCAAATACCCTGCGGACCGGAACATCCGCCCTGTAAACAAAAACGACATTCATATAGGAGAAATCATGAACAAAACTACATTCATGGCTAAACCAGGCCAAGTAGAACGCAAATGGTACGTTGTTGACGCAACTGATGTACCTCTTGGACGCCTTTCAGCAGTTGTTGCAAGCGTGCTTCGCGGAAAAAACAAACCAACATTCACACCTCACACTGACACAGGTGACTTCGTAATCGTTATCAATGCTGAAAAAGTTAAATTGACTGGTAAAAAAGCAACTGATAAGATCTACTACACTCACTCAAACCACCCAGGTGGATTGAAACAAATCTCTGCTGGTGAACTTCGTTCTAAATGCAGTTCGTTTGATCGAGAAATCAGTTAAAGGTATGCTTCCACACAATACTCTTGGCCGCGCTCAAGGTATGAAATTGAAAGTATTCGTTGGAGCTGAGCACACTCACGCTGCACAACAACCAGAAGTTCTTGATATTTCAGGACTTATCTAAGGAAAGGAACAATAAAGTATGTCACAAGCACAATATGCAGGTACTGGACGTCGTAAAAAAACGCTGTTGCACGCGTTCGCCTTGTTCAGGAACTGGTAAAATCACTGTTAACAAAAAAGATGTTGAAGAGTACATCCCACACGCTGACCTTCGTTTGGTCATCAACCAACCATTCGCAGTTACTTCAACTGTAGGTTCATACGACGTTTTCGTTAACGTTGTAGGTGGTGGTTACGCTGGTCAAGCAGGAGCTATCCGTCACGGTATCGCTCGTGCCCTTCTTCAAGTAGACCCAGACTTCCGCGATTCATTGAAACGCGCAGGACTTCTTACACGTGACTCACGTAAAGTTGAGCGTAAGAAACCAGGTCTTAAGAAAGCTCGTAAAGCATCACAATTCTCAAAACGTTAATCAACACGATTATATCAACGTTTCAAAGCACTCAAGAGTTTACCTCATGGGTGCTTTTTTTATGTTTTTTTAAAAAGTTCACCTCAAAGTTTACCTTATTTTAACCTTATTGTTTTAGAGACTTTAAGGCAAATTCACCGACTGCCATAGGGACTACATTAGAAGTATTGACATAAATCTGTGTTGTACCTGTGTCGCTATGTGTTAGAGCTTCGGAAATAGCTTCTAAGCTCATTCCTGCCTGTTTAGCGAGTGTTGCTCCCGTATGACGTAGTTTATGTGGTGTAGCGTGTGTAAGCTCTGGGTGTCGCTTTCTGATAGTTTTCATCTTATTATTGAGATAGTCAGAGTGTAAAGGTTTATTGATATTTCCTCTAGTATCTATGTAAGTGAAGATGAATTGTTCTGGATTAGTGATGATACCAAACTTTGCTAGTTCATATTTTTGTTGTTTTTTCCATAAGGTTAGAAGTTGAAGCAAGTCGCTAGAAATAGAAAAGATAGTTTTTTTATTTCCTTTGGTAGATTTTACTTGTCCATATCTATCTAAAGCCTGAATTAACTGAATCTGAGATTTTGAAAAGTCGATATGTTTCCACTGGAGAGCATATGTTTCTGATTTTCTATCTCCAAGGAAAAAAGTGAGATAGAAAAGGACGTAATCTTTGAGTGATATTTTATCGTTCTCTAAATCTTCTTTAAAGGCTGAGAACCATTCTTGGAGTTGCTCATGAGTTAAATATAAATCTTCATCACGTTTTGATTCTTCAAGTTGAATTTTTTTTACAGCCTTAATTCGTCTTAAAGTTTTTGCAACTCTATTTGCTTCAATATATTCAAGTTCTTCTGCCCAATCAAAAATAGAAATAACGTAACTTCGTAAAGTTTTGAAGTTGGCATATTCGTTGGCTTTTGCCGTCATCAAATTTAGAATAACCTGTTTATTTTGGTTTAAAAATTGAATCGTATAGTTGCCAAGAAGTGGTAGTATATGCTTTTCAAAACATGTTTTGGTATTAGCAATTGTTGACCTGCTTGGTGGCTTCGAAGTAGATGTAGTTTGTCCTGCTTTGTAGGATTCCCACCAAATATTATTATAGAAGTCCGAGAAAAGAATATCTTCTTTTCCTAGTCCCGAAAAGACGTTATCTTCAATTTGGTTTAGCTTCGTAAGTAGGTCTATCTCTGCTTCTCGTGCCTCCTTTCTTGTTTTAAATCTCTTATCATAATAGTTATTGTTAACGATACCAAGAGGCATTCGTGCTTCTAATGGTATATAGACTTTTAAGCGGTAAGTTCCGTTTTTTGTCTTACTGATAGTCATGATATTCTCCTTTATATCGAACCAGAAAATATCATGACCATTATAAAATAAAAATCTTGATTTTTCTAGTTGTTACTGTTTAGCCAGCGGTCAATAGCATCTTTGTGGAATCGAATTGTTTTTCCGATTTTGATTGATGGAAGCCCCCTTTGAATCCATGAATCAAGAGTATTGTTGGAAATTCCCAAATAGTCACAAGTCTGTTTTTTGTTCAAATAGGGGCAACTTAAAGGATTTTTTTCTATTTGTTGTTCAATTTCTTTTTGGATAAGGTTTGATAGCAATAGCTGAATCTGATGAATCTGTTCATCAGGAAGAATCACTTGCATTTATTACCCTCCTTCTTATCTTGGTTCCTCATTGGATTGCATCGACGTGAATCCAAATACTTAGCAAAAAAGTAGGTGCGCTCAATGATAAGTCCAAGAAGTGGTGTGTGATTAGCTCGTGCATACCAGACGAGTTCTTCAAACTCTGTGAAGTCATTCTGCTCAATAATATCCACAACTTCATGCATGAAATCATCTGAGTTATTTTCTACAAGAAATTTATCGAGATTAAAACCACATCCAACTTCAATATTCTCTATATCATATTGAGTTTTCTCCTTATTTTCGGCATGAATGAAGTAGTCAAAAAGTCCTTTGGGTGATTGTACGATTTCTACATGAGCAGGGCCATTCAACTTGTCCTTGATTAGCTCAGAAACTTGTTTATAACTTTTGAGAGAATCAAAGAAGAAAGCTCCGTGTTTGTGAGATTTTTTCAGTTCCCCAGTCTGTCGATTAATATCCTTATCGTGCCAAGGACTCAGGACGAAGGGAATGTGTAGTTCTTCAAGAACTTCAAGGTAGTCAGCAGGGGCACTTTCTTTGTAAAAAAGGAATGTCCACTTGCTAGAGCGTTGTTCTTTTGTCATTTTGATATGCCTTTCTGATTACTGATTATAGGATAATTGGGGGTCGTAGTACCCCCAATTATCTTGGAAAATGCTAGAAGGGGCTATCTGGCTACTGCTTAACGCAAGCCATAGCCCCTTTTTGTCGTTTTTTACCAACTAACCATAGTTTATTACGAATCCGATTAGGTGCTGAAAAGTAATAATCAGGATGCTGACTTGAAACTTCTTCTTTCAGTTGAGAGGTCATGTCAGCCAAAATTTTTTGCCCCTGCTGGTCTCTAGGGACTTTGACAAAAATCGTCACATCCTCTTTTCGTATGTCTACGACACTCTTATGTGCACACTGATTAAAACTACTATTTATGGGATTGAAGGTAGTTATATTCTGATTGTCAATCGTTGTTGTTTTTTCTGATTTCTCACGTTGCGTTAGAAACTGACGAAGTTTGAATGTGAAGTATACGGACTTAAAATAGTTGAATAGACTATCAAATCGAAATCGATTCAGAATTTCAAACATTACAGAAACAAATAGTGTAAGTAGAAGGAAGGACATTGCTGTATAAGAATATTTGCTTCCTAAATATAAATAGCCATTGATTGGGGAGAGGTCGAAAAAACTGAGAGGATTTAGTTTAAACTGATTTGATAGAAAATCCAGAGACCATCCTATAAATCCTGCTAGAAATGAAACTAGAATTAGATTGATATTGAGGTTGAATGTCCTCATGAAGTAAGATTTTTTTACCATTAAAGAATTCCTTTCTTTGTGTAATATGTTGGGCATAGTAGTGGAAGAACCTGATAAGGATGTTCGTTATCAATTACTTGAATCAGACCTGTTCCATGCCCAATAGGAATAACAATACCTTCTGGGTCGAGGTCAGGGAATAGAAATTGTGTCGTCTTCTTGTTAATGTTGCCAATCTGGATGAGGACATTAAGTTGTTCACGAACAGAAATGGGAATCGTAGTGTGATCGAATCTTTGTGAAACAAGTAACAAGTGAAGTTTAGTAGCACGGCCGAGAAGTCCAATAGAAGACATGAGTGAGAAAAACGATTCTTTAATCGTTTTATTGACTCCCTCGGATAATGCAAGAACCTCATCAATCACGATTGTCATATGAGTGAACTCATGACGCGGATTCTCGTATAGGATTGCTTGACGTTTTTGAATTAGTTCCAGACATTGACTTAATTTCTCATTGATTTCTGATACAAAATCGGATTTAGACCGATTTTCAACGGGATGAATCACAGCAATTTGATGTTCACGTGCCCATCGACTAGGAGTGTCAAACTTAGGGTCAACAATAATTAAATCAGATTGATTTTTGAGTACACTTAGTAGATAAGTAAGAGCATAAGATTTACCAGAACCACTATTTCCACAGATTGCAATGTGATTGACCTTATCAAGATTAAGCGTAAAATTTTCCATAATTGGAATTTGATTTTTGGGCAAACTTGTTGTATATCTATCAAGGTCAGGAATGACCAATCGTTTTGAAATTCCCACCTTCCACGGAAAGAAGAGTCCTCGCTGAACATGGATATCATCCGTTTTTAGAGGGACAAAGTATGTTGTATTTTGCTTCAATAAAGTATAATGTGGGTATAGTGATGCGTTAGCAATCAAGAAAATTTTATTATAGAGTTCATCATCTAAATATAGGCACAGGGAAGCCGTGGGATGAAGATGAAACCGTTTTCTTGAATGACAATATTAAAACTGTTTGTATAACTTGTTTCGCCTTGCATCAAGGCTCCAAGAGCCATATTAAGGCTCTGGAGCAAGTATGAATGCAAGACGGTATCTGTTTTAGATACCATTATTTAACCTCCTTAATGCCATCAGCTTTAAAGTAAACGTTATAGCGTACTTCAACGGCTTGAAGGTTATCGAATTGAATCAAACTCATGAAATCAGGTAGCTTAATTTTGTCTTCAAACTTAACTTGGAACGGTTCGAGTCCTTTTTGAATGAAGGTTGCCTTATAAGCGATGATTTCGCCAGTAGGCTTTCCATCCTCAAAAAGTTGCTGTGGTTCAAGTTCCGTACTTAAGCAGTAAATGCCTTGTTTGTTATCAATGTATTCATTAGCTGTAATGGTTGAATAGCCACCTTTGCGATTACGTGTTTTCATAAGAGTTACCTCGTATTCTAATTTAGAAATTATTGATAAGTATCACTCTCGCTATGATACTTAAGAGATAGCAACGAGAAGCTATATGTTTACAATGATAGTTTACAGCAAAAAGAAGTTATATGAAATAGACTATTTTTTGATTATCTTAGAATAAAAGTATATAATATTGTTAAAACAAATCGATTTTATCTGTTTTTCATTACATTAATTTTGTTTTTTAAAAAATAAAAATATACAAGGAGAAAATATGGACCGTCATTTCTTTTCAACTTCGTCAGATTTTTTGAACGAACAACTGCAGAATGATATATTTTCTTATATTAAGGAAAATGAACTTTATAGCTACGAATTGTTATATAATGCAGAATTAGATAGAACGGAAGATAAGATGGGGCTCTGGGAACCCTACTATGGTAATTCTAAGAATAGTTCGTCACAGGTTTTTAGTAGGTATAAAAACGACCCTAAAATATTAACAGATACGCAATTAAAGCTTATTAGTGAGAATATGTCGAAGGATTCAATTGAATTATTTTTGGGATTTAAAAAAGTCAGAGGAATAAATAAAGAAGAATTTTTATATATTGCTGATAATAAATTTTTATTCTTTTTTAATAAAATGATGGAAGATGCCTTTGTAATGGATTCGCATTATGAAAAAATTATTGATACTTTTATAGATTATATTCCATTTGCAAAATATATCTCTAAAGAGATAGATATTAGTAAGCAATATAATAGGCAAAAAAATTACTAATGGACTCTGCCTTTGCAGAAATTTTCTGGAATTCAACTATCAGATTATTGAGAAAAAAATAAATCTACAACTTTACAATCAATTTGGAGTTATAAATAATTTTGAAAAATATAACTGCGAAATTCTTTAAGGATAAAAAGCTACTACTTAATACCGATACACTGATAAGTCAGTATTTTGAATTCATTTATGAACGAGGTTATCTTAACTGTAAATATAGTACTATCTCAGATGTATCATATGGGCAAATAGTACGAAGCTTATTAGAAGATTTCTATAATATTGAATTTGATAAAAGTAAATCTAATTATATAGAATGTCCAAACCAAAAGTTATTGGATTTGAGGAATAGATTTGGAAATGAAGTGTTGATATTTGTTGATGCATTAGAAAATATTCAAATGGAGATTGACAAAGAGGATAAGAAGGTATTAGAAAGACTTAAAGAAAATAATATTGAGCTATTTACTAAGGGAGAAGATGAGAGTGATGAGTATGAACCTAGATTCACTTCACCTTTTCTTATCCAGTGTTCTAATTGTCGATTTTCCAATTTAATTGATGAAGAATTGTTAAATAAAAATGTTTCAGATTATTATGCCTATGCAGATTTATTTTGTAGACATTGTGATGACAAGCTAGAAGCTACAATTGAAATTCATGAAGAACTAAAATTGGAATACAATCTACGTAAGTGCAAAATTTTAAAAGAGCCAGGTATTTGTTACATTGAGAAACCACAACTTTATTAATTTATCTTTAGTAAAAATATTTACTTTAATGATATATATATACCTTCCTAATTTAATTAAATATAGTAGCATATATTTTCACTAAAATAGTAGTTCGTGATATAATAGCAGTATTAATTATTTTATGTGGATATAATTGGTCTTAGATATAAAATTATTTAAAACCAGTATTTGACCCTATTTTACAACACAAAAACGCTCTAGAAAACATGACTAGAGCTTTTTCTATATATCCGAACATCTAATTCATTTCACAAAAAATGTAGTCATTCGGCTGATTTTTATTGAAATACATTGAAATTTTAAAATTTAAGAATCATCTTAAATCAAGTTTTTTCGTTTCTACGGAAACGTAATGAACCACTATCCCGCTTCTGTAAAAATTAACTTACACACTTACAAAGATTATTCTGACAAACTTTATAACTGTTTATGAAAAAAAGTAGAGAAAAAGGTAGAGATTAAAAATTTAGACATAAACATAATTATCTTCTTAATCAAGTGTATTTTATTACTTGAAAATAGTTGATCTAAATTATAACATCTTGTTATCTTCCTATTAAAAGGTTGAGAAAAACAGGTCTAAGCCTGCTCTGTTTTTTGCCCTGTTTTTACAAAAGTTTATTGCTTATAAATAAGTAGAGAAAATATAAAGGGTAACAAAAAGGGGAATTAAATTGATGAGTTCAGTAAGCAAGTAAATTGCACCTATCAAAGGTGCTTTTTATTTTAATAATACTGTACTTCTGTTTTAGACATTATTTGTGACAATGTTTGTCCGTCAATGTCTAAGTTTGCTAATTCATCAAGAGAGGATACTACATATGTTTGAGCTCCTATAGAGACTTGGATGTCCGTTGCAGAATTGGGCAAGATAGCACAATCTTGTCCTTTGTAGATAAAAGAGGCGTCCCAACCGTTATCATATAACGCTTGTAAATCATCTAATATTGCCATATAAATCTAAATCCTTTTCCATTGTGTTTTCTTCCAAACAAGGCAGGTAAAAGCGCCTAGATTGTTCTAAACGCTAAGAGATTACTTTAATTGAGACAATCTCACTTTCAAAGAGAGAAATCTCAGTTTGTTCATCAGGGCTAGGATTGTCAATGAGGATAGTGATTTCATCTTGCTCATCGTTGTCCATTTCGTCAGTGAAATCTGTGACAAGCCCTTTTATGACTTTGCCGTCACTAGTTACTACCTGAACTCTAGAGCGTAGATAGTTCCAAAGTTGTTTGCTCATTCTTGGCCTTTCACATGTTCTAAGCGCTAGGTTGCGTTTTTTGAGTTCAGCTATGATAGCCTCCTCATCTTCTTTGGAAAACGTGGTAAACCTTAAATGTGATAATTCTTCATCTGTCATCTCAGACGGGGTGAGCTTAGAAGAACTCAATCCCATTGAGTCAATTTGAGAAAAAGCCTCTGATAAATTCATGTTAAACCTCTGTGATACTAAGGATTTCATCCTCAAAATACTCTCTAGGAGTTCCATCAACATCTACAAGTAAGGAGTCCATCTCCTCTGCGTTGTCAAAGGCGTCACAATAATCCTCTACAAAACCTCTAACTATCACTCCATTTTTTAGAGTAATAACTACATCTGTACGGTTAAAATCCCAGAGTTTCATTGCATACCTCCTGCCCTTAGTTCAAGCTCTTTGCTTTACAGTCATTGTTCTCCTTAATTTTACCACAACTCCTGTACCTTAGTAAAACCTTAGTATTTTTAAATACAAAACCTCACCAAAAGCGATTGATACCGACTCCCAAATGAACATGTTTTACTCCTGTCTGAGCACGAAAAAAGCACCTAGAGAAATTGATATGCCCCCTGTCAAGTAGACAGGTAAAATATCTAACAATAGTGTCTGTTTTATAAGGTCAGTCGTACAAATAAATGTACGACTGATTTTTTATGCAGACCACTTAGACTTGTACTGTTCAATTTTGTTATTCTTAGCGATTGGGTATGACAAAGGATGTTTTGATGTTAAGGCAGCGTTTCTTACTTCCCAAGGCGTTTTACAGTCGTATCTACTCTGTGGTCGCTCATGACTATAAATCGAATATAGTCTTTGATGGCATATCGGAGGGAGGTCTCATCAGAAATATCATACATCTGATACATTTCTGATTTTATAATTCCCCAAAAACCTTCTATTGGCCCGTTATCAATACAATGGCCTACTCTTGACATGGATTGAATCATATCAGTATCTTTCAGCTTTTTTTGAAAGCTCTTATTGGTATATTGAAACCCTCTATCGCTGTGAAATATAGGCTTAGCTGTAGGATTTTTTTCAATGGCTTTGTCAAATGTTTTGAAGACCAACCGATTATCATTTCGACCACTTATGACAAAAGCAATAGGATAACGATCATATAAATCAAGTATGGCACTAAGATAGAGTTTCTTATGAGAGTTAGGGATCTTAAACTCTGTAACATCTGTTACCCATTTTTTGTTCGGAGCAGTTGTATAGAAGTTTCTTGCCAACTTATTTTCTGCGGATTCTTCAGGCTTGCCAGTCTTGTATTTTTTCTTTTTCTTACGGATAACGGCGTGAATATCGAGTTTTTTCATAATTCGGTGAATTCTCTTTCTCGAGTAATTCGTATGGTTGAAATGATTAATCCAATCTGTCATTCTTCGATATCCCAAGATATGTGAGAAACGTTCGTCATATTCTTTAATTAATTCCGCAATTTCGCTGTTTAATTGTTCTTGTTCAGGAACTATTCGATGTTTCCATTTATAAAATGCAGACCTCGTAATTCCGAGCTGATGACACATCCAACTAATGCTCCACCCTTTGTTTGTGTTAAAGTGTTCGATCGCTAAGTATTTTGATTCATAACGTTGTTTACCTAGTCTCACATCCTTCCGAATTCTTTCACTTTTTTTAAGAGTTCAACAGTCATATCCTTTTCTTCTAACTGACGTTTTAAGCGCACATTTTCTCTTCGTAAACGTTCTAGTTCATCAACCTCATCATCTAGTTTGTGATGACCTCTTTTATCAATTAATCCTTCTTCACCATCACTATCATACTTCTTCATCCATGAGTATACTTGGCTATAAGAAACATTATAAAGTGCCGCTGTTTCCTTATAATTTCGATTGTGTTCAATACAATAGTTGACAATCTCTTTGCGTTCATCAATAGTTGTTTTGCGTCTTGCTTTTGCCATATAGACCTCCTGTTTTGGATTGTAATCCTTAAGTTCTATATTGGCATTATACATCCTAATCCAATTTCTTAAAAGCCCTGAAGAAATATCATACTGATGAGCTAAATCAACAGATGAAGCCTCACCACTAATATATTTTTTAACAAGTTCCATTTTAAATTCTTTTGAATAGGAACGGTTTTTTGTTTTCTTTGTTAGTCCTAAAATTCCATGTTTTTTATAGATGGCCGCCCAATCTTGAATCGTCCTTGTGGAAATATGAAGACAGTTACATATCTCAGCACTGGAACGATTACCATTAATATAATCGAGACAAGCTTGTTCTTTCTCGTATGGGGTGAATCTTTCTCTTCTAGACATAAAAATACCTCTTAAGTAGATTTTGGTTATTTACCATGTCTACTTAAGAGGTATCATATCAAATCTAAGTGCTTGATTGTTAACTAAATATTACCTTTTTACCGAGTAACTCGTCTTCAGTATAATCAATTGTAAAAGCATTTTGTTGTAGGCTGGTCAGACGAGTATGCAAGATTATCAGAACATACAATGAGTTCATTTTCACATTTTATAAATCCGAAATTTTCCCTCATAATAAAAAGACTAGTTCAAATTCTAAATTTGCTAGTCTTTTTATATTTCAAAGTGAATTAATTAGCCTCGATTGCTTCTCTAACTTTTAGTGCAACTGCTCTAGCTAGTAAAGGAGGAACAGCATTCCCTACTTGGGTGAATTGAGGTGTTTCTTGAGATCGTTTATCCCCACCTGTTGTCCTCTTGCCTAAGAACTCAAAACTATCATCAAACGATTGTAGTCTAGCCATTTCTCGTACAGTTAGCACTCTATCAAAATAGGGATGAATAAAGTCATCGGGTAAAGTGACTATAGTTGGAGATACAGAATTGGGATTAAGTCTGGTACGAATTGATTTTCTTGTTAGAATCGCCTCTCCAATTTTGTCAGTAATTTCTCCACTCATAAGTAAGCGATGGAAAGTATCTGCATCGTATTCTCTATTTAGCAATGGCTGTACGGTTTCCCAGAAAGTGCTAGCCTGATTTAGAGTGGTATTTAGCCTACTAGCAAGTGATTTAAGAACAATGGTAAATTCTTGTTCATTATTTTTTAGACTAGATAATGTAGCCAATTGACGATTGGTGAAATGCAACCAACGGCTCGTCAGGAACTTATTATCGAATAAGTTAAGTTCTATGAGTGTTTCGTGTATAACTTTAGAATTAATAGATAGGTTTACTTGAAATAGACTTTCATTAAATAATTCTTGGCGAGTATCACGGAGATTTATACCTTCTGCTTTAAGTCGGTTAATTACAGCACGGGTGTTTTCTCCAGGTTGATACAAAGAAAATCTTTGAGAAACAAGTATATCATGTCTGGATTCTTCCATGTTTGTAATTTGCTCTCGTGGTATATTTTCTCCTGCTACTGTAGGTGTCTCCCCTTGTATCCTATTTTGGGCATATTCAGATAAATCATTCTGGTTTATATTATATAAACCAGTTAAAGCTTCTCTTACTGTTACTTCGGGTAGTACATCTGGCTCAGGATATTCAAGAGGATTAACATCATTTCTGTATGCTAAAAAGACTACACGATTTCTTTGTTGAGGAACTCCAAAATTAGCAGAATTTAGTACTTGAACATCAAGTAAAACATAACCCAGTTCTTGTAATTCTTCTCTAAGAATTTCCTTTACTAGTCTTTGTCCCAAATATGATTCATCTCTAACCACGCTTGGAAAATCAAGCATAAGCATGTCTAGAATGCCGGTCACATTCTCCATGACGACATATCTCGGGCGCACATCCCGAATAATTCGTAAGTATTCATGGAAAAGCATATTTCTGGGATCGCTAGCATCTCGTTTCCCAAGGCGACTAAATCCTTGACAAGGTGGTCCTCCGAAAATGACATCTATATCGCCGGGTTTAAAAATATTTCCGTACCTTAAGTTATTTATCACTTCAAAAATACGTTCAGAAGTTAATTCTTTGATATCTGCTAGTTCAAAGTGGGTATCAACTCCTTCTTCAAGACCAAGTTGTTGGTGTCTATTAACGTAGGTTTCTTGCACCATAGGGCTTCTATCGCTAGAAAAAAGTATATCGAATCCAGCCTGTAAGATTCCTTCACTAAAACCTCCAGCACCACAGAATAAATCAATTGCATATGGCATTTTTAAATTTCTCGCTTTCTTTCTAATATTATATCAGAAATAATTATTCAAGTCCAGGATGAACTATTGAGTAATTTCTATACTTATTTATTCGCAAAAAATATGATTATTTAGATTATTAATTACAGATATTTTTTAACTTGTTGAATATAACCAGTTAAAAAAGACAACTTATCCGAACTAAAAACCCTTCAAAAAGACAACTTATCCGAATTCATAAAGCTGTTTTAAAGGTAAAATAGATATATAAATCACCCGAGGTTTAAAAATGAAAATAGCTATTGAAAATCTTAACCGCATTAAAACGATTAAGAAATTTACTCATAAAGAATTGGCTGAAAAAACAGGTTATTCAAGAAACTCAATTCAGAAGTTGTTCTCCTATCATAATAATAGTAAAACGAGATTGGATCTCGTTGTGGCTGTTTGCAAAGCATTAGGCATTAATTTTCCTTCAATATTTGATAGAAAAACAGAAAACTATTATAAACATTATATGTTTAATAATGACTTAGTTAATACTCTGGGAACAGATTACTACTTAAGAAATTTTGTGAATAGAGTCCAACTCGAAATTAAAAACAATCCACGTTATTCTTTAAAAATAACAACTGGATTGAGTGAATCAACAATAAGTGACTTGTTAAATTTTAAAACAAGAAATCCTCGGGTAGAAACATTATTAAAAATTGCGGAAGGACTAAATATTTCTATATCTGAAATGTTTAAATAGGTATTAATATGCTTTTTGAACCTTATCAAGACGAACTACAATTTATTGAACAAATCCACAAATATAATGAAAGAGAATACACAGTTATTCGCCTAACGGATACAATGCTATCTAAAAGCATAATAGATGCCAACGTATTCGTTCAGGATGTTCTTAAAAAGTATGGCTTATTGGACTATCAATCACTCCAAAATGGTGAGAAGAAAAAGTTGGATGCAATGCTGTATATTGGTGAAGAAAAATTTGAAACAAAGATGTCATGCTATCGTGCTAATGCTCGAGGGGATGAAAGATTTTGGATTTATGGGCGCCAATTTAAAAGAAGTTTCCATTCTGGCGACTTGATGTACATATCTGTAGATCCAAGTAGCAGACGGGTTATTAATATTAATGTCTCTAGGGGGATCTTGTCAGATGAAGATTTAGCCAAAATTTTCGGACAGGATAAAATTAAAGAAGCACTTTCTAGATTAATTCCTAAGGTAAAAGAGATTGCTTCTAAGGGTTATCACCCTAATTCTAAAGGAGTAGGGAAAATTTCTCCTAAAGACGCTGGTGACACACTTGAGAATTTACTAGGAATTAAGACTAATAATAGCCAAAAAGCAGACTTTGAAGATTTGATTGAACTAAAGTCTAAGACTTCAAAAACACTTGATACTTTATTTACATTACGTCCAAAGTTTGAGGGTACGCCTGTAGCAGAATTTGAATCTAATGATCGTAATCGGGTTTCAGCGTTTGCGAGGTTGTATGGATATGAATCTGACAAGCATCCCGGCATGAATAGTTTATATATCACCATCGGGTCTGAGATGTCACCTCAAAATAATCAAAATTTTTATTTGGATGTAAATGAAAGCGATAGAACTGTAGAAATTCGTAGACATGAAAATGATACCTCTCAAAGGGTGGCTTATTGGTATTTTGAAGATTTAGAAAAAGAGCTACACTTAAAACATCCTGCCACGCTTTGGGTAAAAGCGGAAAGCAAGATGAACGGTGACATTGCTGAGTTTAAATACACAGAAGCAGAGTTGACTCGTTCCCCTCAATTTATGACATTCATATCCTTAATTAAATTGGGAGTTGTAACTTATGATTGGCGCGGCTATACTTCTAAAGAAGGGAAGTATGAAGGGAAAAATCATGGAAATGCATGGCGAGTAAAAAATAAACACCGTAATCAACTTTTCGGTAGCTCAGAAGTCATTGAATTGATATAAAACAATAGACACCTTTTCATTGAGAGGTGTCTATTTGTTAATAAAACTCATCTTTAGTTGATTCAATAATATCTGTGTGGAAATTTTCCAGTTTTAATTCCACTTATCTGATTATGTCTGACGAAAAAAGGTAGAGAAAAAGGTAGAGATTGAACTGAAATATAGTGAAATGTATTGAAATTGGAAAAAAGAAAAAACTCTTAAAATAAGCGTTTTTCTTATGTATTGATTCGTATTGAATGCTTACTTCACTTCTGTAAAAACTAAATAAGGTAAACTTTTGATATTCTGGTTCGATTTTAGCTTATTTTTTTATGAAAGTTTACCTTACTTTAATGAAACTGATTTAAATTAGTTGAAATTTTACTTTTTGAAAACTTATGAAAACGTTGATTTTAAAGCACTTTGAAATTAGATAAAATAAGTGGTATCCCATCGACGGGCAAGAGAACGTTATTTTATGAAAAAAAATCCTGATAGCGATTTAGCTCGAGAAATAAGAAAATTTGATGAATAATTATGTCCAATATGCTTATAGGAAACCACTAAAATGGTAGATATGACATTATGGTAGATAAATATGATAATGAGAACTGCAATTGTTATCCCTGCTAAAGCTAGTAGTGAAACTAAATTGACGGATATATAGTAGTATTTTTTTAGTAATACTTGATATTTTGGTATAATATGATTATTCAAATAGTCTGAATATATAGTAACAAGGAGGAAGTAATGGCTGATTTTTTTGCTGGGAAAATTGTTTATCTTGATGAGCAAGCTGTTTTTGATTTTTTAGAATTACATCAAAATGGGATACAATCTGATATCATAAAACGTGTGTCCGAAAATATGGTTGAGGTAGATGCCGAGGGAAAGGTTGGTATGAATTTCTTTACTCGATTTAAAATAGGACTCTCTGGAAATGCTTCATATCAACGAAGCGGTGTAGTAGAATCACAGATTACCTCTACATTGCTAAGTAACTTTAAAAAGTTTGTGACCAATAAAAAAGGTTCTTCAAAAGTGGAACGTTTAGATAATGTTAAACTTTTTATTGAAAAAGACTCCCCCGCTTTTTACCGTAACATCACTCCTGTTCTCGATATGATTAGTGATATTACTAAAATGAATAGTATTACAGATGATGATAAAAATAATTTTAAAGGTATTGAAATAAAGAATATTGAACGAACTTTGGACCGACTTTCTGGATATTATGAAATTAAGGGAATCAGTTCCGAGAGTAATGAAAGTGTTTTTAGATTCAATATATCGGGTCTACGTAATAATTATACGTTGAGTGACTTAACCAAGATGGATGTCAAACTTTATGGAATTAAGGTTGGAGAAGTAGATTCAATTGATTTAAGTTTTAATACAATGATAGATAGATTATCAAACCAGAGACAGTCACAACTAGGAGCTGACTTTGATGAAGAACAAAATAATGAGAAAATACCGATATATGATGTTCTAGTGGCAGGTGTGTAATGGTAAGATTTAATATTTTTTTTGAGCCAGTTCAAAAGTTTAATGAAAGGGTCGCAAAATTAGATAACTATGTTTCATTTAATGAGGTTATTATAAATTGGACTAAAGATTCTACTATTATTGATATAATAAAACCTCTAATAGATAAAAAGAATTGTATTTTTAGAATGGATACCTACTCGCTTTCCGGGAGCCTAGTTTTTGAAAATATTGATTTATTAATCAAAATTTTTAATGATTCAGGAACTAAAGAAATATATCTTCATAATCCCCCTAAAAAATTCTTTAATTCATTAAAGCAACAAGTTAAATCAGAATTTTTAAATATTGAACAAAGTACTTTTGCAAAAATTAGTGAGGAGCAACTTAAAAGGATTTCTGAAGATTTAAATGAAAAAATAGTTGGTCAAGAAAAAGCTAAGAAAAGTTTATTAAGGAAATTGGTTACTCAGTTGGTGCGTACGAATGCGAAACCACTAGTATTAATGTTTTATGGTGAACCAGGAATAGGAAAAACTGAAACAGCAAAACAACTATCATTTACACTGTATGGAAATAACAATATTATTAGAGAACAAATGTCGATGGTTGGTGGTGAATCAAGTGTAAAATATTTTAAATCAACAAACCATAGCGAAGACTCATTTTCTAAAACATTATTAAACAGAGAATCTAATGTTATTTTGCTTGATGAGTTCGCTTTAGCTCCTGCATTTTTTCATAGCACCTTCTTTCAAATGTTTGATGAAGGTATTTATGAAGACCAAAATTATAAAGTAGATTTAAGAAACTCAATTATTATTTGCACCTCTAATTTTAAAAGTCGTTTAGAAATGGAAAAAAATATTGATATAGCACTATTGAGCCGATTTGATGGTTTTGTTAAATTTTCTCCACTATCTATTGATGAGAAAAAGCAGATTTTAAAATTGACGTATTCAAAAATTATTAGCTCTGAATATATAGCTGAAAGGTATCAGGAATATCTAGATGAGGACAAGATATTAGCTTGTATTGAATCGCATCTAAACACCCTCCCTAATGTTAGAGCAATAAGGAAGTACGCTGAAGATGTTGTTGCGGATGAATTATTGGAGGTCATAATAAATTGTGAATCAAACTGATTATGTTAATCACCTGAGAGAGCGTATGAATATTGCAATTGAAGAAGGATTTTATATCGAATCAATTTCATGTTCTTATGCTATTATCGAGAATAGAACAAAGAGAATTGTTGAACATTTAGGAAAGTCAGCAAAAAAAATGTCGCTCGATAACAAAATAGGATATATTTATGAACAAATTATGATAAAGGATAGCATAATTGATAAAAAATTGAAGAAGCTTGTTAGTTATCTAAATTATCGATTAATAGGTTCGCAGATAATGCTTGTGGATTCATCAAAAACTTATGATGATTGGAAATTTAGCAAAGATAAATCAACTAGTGAAAATAAAATATATCAATTTAAGCAACTTAGGAATGAGATTGTTCATGATTTAGCAACTTATGATAGCAGTCATCCTAAATTGATAGATTTTGATTCTTATATTGATTTAGCGATGTTAGGGAAAGAAGTTGCAGTGGAATTATCTAGAATTGCAGCAGGAATGAAGAGAAAAAAGCAAAATTTATAATTGACTTTTATTTTTGGATGTAATAAAATAAATGCGTAAGACACCGTTATTTAGGTAGCGCCACGGATTGGCGTTGGGACGTAAAACTCCTGTCTTACTTTTATTATCTAAAAAGTGTAGAGAAAAATGTAGAGATTCGATTGCTTTGTACCACGAAGTAGTGAAATTTTTCAATTTCAAAAATCAAATAAAATGAAGGTTTCTACTGTCTATTGCCGTGTAGTAAATCCCTAGTTAATATCTGTAAAAACCAAATAAGGTAAACTTTTGATATTCTGGTTCGATTTTAGCTTGTTTTGATTGAAAGTTTACCTTATTTTGATGAAATTGATTAAAATTAGTTGAAATTTTATCTTTTTGAAATTCGTGAAAAAGTTGATTTTAAAGCATTTTGAAATTGGATAAAATAAGTGATGCCCCAACCAGGTCTTAAGAAAGCTCGTAAAGCTAGCCAGTTCTCTAAACGTTAATTCGTTGCTGGACAGCAGAATACAAACGAAAACACTTTGTATATTGCAAGGTGTTTTTTTCTATGAGAACTGGCGGTGCGCAATTAGGATAGCTCTAGCGACTTTAGTCGCATAGAGATATGCTATGCACAGTTGCCCCAAGAAAACAAGTGAAGCGATGTTTGATTGGATGGCAACCACTGCACTCAAAACGTTCTTCGAAAGAATGACTATACTTAAAAAGCACCTTTCGGGGTGTTCTTTTTTGTACGTTCTTACTAAATTAGCGCAATTGACGCAGTTGTTGCGACTTTAGTCGCTTACAAATGTGGCTGCAACGTGACAAAGTCAGTTGCCTCAAAAGGTTCATCAACACGAACTATTAACGTTTCGAAACACTCAAGAGTTTACCTCAGGGTTGCTTTTCTGTCTAACTTAATTTTATAAATTGGAAAACTAAAAAAGTGGTATAATATTCATAGATGATGAACTTAAAAATGAGAAATATGTAGAAGAAAATTATTAATATGAAAAATATCCTCAAAACCTACCCCGTTGTCAGTATTTTAACTTTCATGTGTTTATTTCTAGGAATTCTTACTTCTATTTATGGGGATCCTATGTATGACATAATGGCCTTTCATTCCCAACCAGTGTATTATTGGCAATATATGAGTGGAACCTTGATGCATGGAAGTAAAGGAGCCCCCCTCTGGTTTTTATGGGTACATTTGTTTTTAAATGGACTCATGCTTCTACCTTTTGGCGGACTGCTGGAAGGAAAAAGAGGTTCCAAACATGTTTTGCTTGTTTTTGTGACTGCGACAGTCATCTCTTCCATCGCTTTTCACTTGTTAACATTGGGGCAAAAAATTCAGGCGACGGGAATTTCTGCGGTTGGCTATGCTTTTATAACTGGAGTAGTTATGCTTCTACCTAAGTTATGGGAAGGATTTTCATGCACCGCAAAACTGTGTTATCTTTTCTTAATCCTTTTATCTAGCCTGATGCTCTTACCAATGGTCACCGGATGGATTTCGACTTTCTTGCATCTTTCGGGGATTGCTAGTTACCTTTTGGTTTTATCCTTAGCCACTGCCTTAAGGAAAATACTTAAGGCATCTGTTGATTCATCATGATGTTAAGATTTACAAACATTCAAGAATTTTCTCTTGGATGTTTTTTGTTTCAAAAATACAAAAATCACACCACTAGTCTTTGTCTTATATAAATTCTTCCTAGTATGAATTTAGTATGATATAATTAAATACGAATAATATTAAGGAGTTATAAATGAAAATAGGAAAAGGCATCAATTGGATTTTGATTTTGTTAAGTTGTGTAATTGCTATAGTAGTGATTAGTTCTTTGTTATTCTTTAATCATAAGAAGCATGATGCAGAAGCAGTAAATACTACAACAGAACAGGTCTCTACTACTAGTACGACAACGACTAGTACAACAACCACTAGTTCAACGACTACTCAAGATAGTGTTACGACTACTGAGGAAAAAATCTCGACACAAGAAGAGCAAACGAATGCTAAATCACAAAAAATAGATGAGCAGGCCATTCTAAATGGAGATTTCTCTACTCTAGTTGGAACGTGGAGAAATGGACTTGGCCAAGAGTTTACATTTGATAAAAATGGATTAGTAAACAGTGGGAACATTGAGAAAGTGAGCATGGGTAACCATGGAACTATTGAATTCAGTGTTAGATCTGGTTTTACAGGGTATGGAATGAGTGTTTACCCTGCTGGGCTTATTATAGATGGGTTAGATTCTGACTTAAGTAAAAACAGACTTACTGCTGGTCAAGCTGCTCCAACTAGCTCAGAACAAGTTTTTTATAAAGTAGACTAAATGATTAACCATCTCATCAAATTTGAGGTGGTTTTCTTCTTTATTTGTGAGTTGTGATCATTTTATGAAGGTTAATCAAGTATGCTTCAAAAATAGCTTCCATAGGCGTTCCAGCCTGTTTAGCAAGATGTTGGAATTTATGAGGACCTTGACGGGTATTATTTTTCTTCATAGTATGTTGTGTTATAATGTAGATACGATATGAATAAATTAAGATATCTCTGTAAATTCTGTAAATGTCACTTTGTGTGAACATGAGTACATTTGAATTTATAGAATGATAGGAGGTGGTTTACAATGATAAGTTTAGAGCGGATGTCTGAAGAAAATAGCATAGATGTTTATTCTTTTGAAAAAGAAAATCGGGAGTATTTTGAGCGGAATTTACCTCCTAGACCAGCTACCTATTTTGATTCAGAAGGCTTTAAAGAAATTACAAGGGAATTGTTAAGGGAACAAGAGAATCATGATGTCTACATGCATCTTATTAGAGATGCACAAGGTACTATGGTCGGAAGAATCAATTTAAGTGTCTTAGAGGATGATCGAAAAACAGCAGAACTTGGATATAGGATCGGAGAAAATGTTACTAATTTAGGTTATGCAAGTGAAGCGGTTAAACTCGTTTTAGAAAAGGCCTTTACTACTTATGGTTTACATAAGATTATCGCAGGGACGGCAAGGGACAATCAGGCCTCTCAGAGAGTGCTTTTAAAAAATGGTTTCACCTTTAGTAAAATCATAGAAAATGACTTTCAAATGCATAACGAGTGGATTCATACGGCAGTATTTGAGATAAGGAATCTATAGCATCATCATTACCAGTCGTTTGCCAAAACTCAACATTTCTAGTAGACATTCGTCTACTTTTTTTATATAATAAAACTAAACCAAAAAGGTTGAATTTTAAAAAATAGAGTCAACCTTCAATGAAAACATCACGCTAGGAGGTAAATCATGTACCAACCAGAAAAACTCAAGGCTCGGAGAAAAGAGCTAAAGCTAACACAGAAAGAGATTGCAGAGCAGCTTGGGATTAGTTTTCAGGCTTATTCAGCTTGGGAACGTGGAGTCAAGGAACCTTCCGAAGAAAAGGTTAGACAGCTAGAAGAGATTTTAAAAGTGCCAAAAGGTTATTTCACCCAAATCGAAATTGTCCGTCTCTATAACAGCCTCTCTAATCAAGGAAAAGAGAAGGTAGTGGTCTATGCTCGCAACTTGGCTCAAGAAGAACAAGCCAAGAAGGTGACGCTTATTTCAGAAAAACTTTTCGAGTATCATGTTTACGAACGTATGTCAGCCGGTATCGGAGCTTCAGTTTATGATGATCGCAACTTTGATACGGTTTATTTCAATGAGGAACTGGCTCATGATTTTGCTTCCTGGGTATCAGGGGATTCTATGGAACCCAAATATCAAAATGGTTCAGTAGCTTTGATTCGTGAGACAGGATTTGATTATGATGGTGCTGTCTATGCAGTGGTTTGCAATAACCAGACCTATATCAAACGGGTCTATCGAGAAGAGGATGGCTTGCGTCTAGTTTCTATCAATCCTAAATACAAGGATATTTTTATCTCCTATGAGGAAGATCCGCGGATTGTGGGCATTATTGTGGGTAATTTTCTACCCATGGAGGGATAGGCTATGGGCTACTTTGATTATTCCAGAGAGCCCAAAAGTGATATTGCCTTTGTTGATATGAAGTCCTTTTATGCCAGTGTTGAGTGTGTGGAGAGAGGGCTTCATCCTCTTAAAACTTCCCTTTGTGTTATGAGTCGGGCAGATAATTCTGTTGGGCTTATTCTTGCCTCCTCGCCTATGTTTAAAAAGGTTTTTGGGAAATCAAATGTTGGTCGTGCCTATGACCTCCCCTTTGATATCAAAACGCGTAAATTTTCCTACTACAATGCCAAAAAACAAGGCTTACGGACAGACCCAGCCTATGTGAAATTTATCGAAGACTGGGCTCGGGTGACTGTCATTGTCCCTCCTCGGATGGATAAGTATATCGCAGTCAACATGGAAATTCAGCGCATTTTCCAGAACTATGGCAGTCCAGATGATATCTATCCCTACTCTATTGATGAGGGTTTCATTGACCTGACCAGTTCGCTCAATTATTTTGTCCCAGACCAGCAGATTTCTCGCAAAGATAAGCTGGATATGCTTTCGGCTCGTATTCAGAGGGATATCTGGCGGCAGACAGGGATTTACTCGACGGTCGGCATGTCGAATGCCAATCCCCTGCTTGCTAAGTTGGCCTTGGATAATGAAGCCAAGCACACACCGACCATGCGAGCCAATTGGTCTTACCAAGATGTGGAAGATAAGGTCTGGTCCATTCCAAAGATGACCGACTTTTGGGGGATTGGGCATCGGATGGAGAAGCGCTTGAATAGCTTGGAAATCTATTCGATTAAGGAATTAGCCAATAGTAATCCAGATGTCCTGAAAAAAGAACTTGGCCAAGCTGGGCTTCGCTTGTGGTTTCATGCCAATGGAATAGACGAGAGTAATATTCATAAACCCTATAAAGCCAAATCTCACGGCTTAGGCAATTCGCAAATTTTACCGAGAGATTATGTCAAGCAGCGAGACATCGAAATTATCCTTCGAGAGATGGCTGAGCAGGTGGCTATCAGGCTTCGACGGGCTGGGAAAAAGACAACGGTCGTTTCTATACATCTTGGGTTTTCTAAGCAGGAACAAAAACGCTCCATCCATACCCAGATGAAGGTGGAGCCGACCAATAATACCAGTCTTTTAGTCAGTTATGTACTGAAATTATTCCATAGCAAATATACTTCTGGAGCTGTCAGGAGTGTAGCCGTTAGTTATTCAGGATTTGTGGACGAATCCTTTGCGTTGATTTCCCTTTTTGATGATGTTGATAAAGTAGAAAAAGAAGAAAGGCTCCAGACCGCCATTGATTCCATTCGAGAGCAATTCGGCTTTACTTCTCTCTTGAAGGCGACTGCTTTAGAGGACGCATCGAGAAGTATTGCCAGAAGTAAGCTGATCGGAGGGCACTCTGCTGGAGGATTAGATGGATTAAAATGATTGATCGCTCTTATTTGCCCTTTCAATCCGCGAGGGACTATCAAGATCCAGGCATGCAGAAGTGGATGGGCTTTTTTCTATCGGAGCATACCAGTTCACTCAGTGCAGAAAAAAATCGTGTCGATTTATCGACAGATTTGAATCCAGTCGAGAAGTTGTTGCTACTTTCCCAGCTCTACGTCGGACGACTAAAAGGCTCTTTTATGGTCAAGGAGAAAAATCATAAAAGCACGATAGTGGGTGAAGTAAGAGAATTATCTCCTCAAGAAATCTCTGTTAGAACGGATGAAGGTTATCGATTAATCAGGGTAGATGATATTCTCACAATCCAACTGTGTCAGGAGGAAGTTGATGACTAGAAAAGAGTTATATGAAAACAAATTGCAGATGGATTATTTCTCAGATGATTACATCCGCTTTGAAGAAGATTTCCAAAAATACTCTGCCATGAATGTACCCCTGACTTTTCTGATTGACGACATCCTACGAACCATGGCTATTAACCAAAAGGACTACTTTGTCTTGAACAAGGAAAATGCCAAGGACGGAAGGGAACATCGGTTTTATTTTAGGGTGAAGATGGAAAAAGATTGTCCACACACTCGAACCTATACCTATCTTGGACTGGGGCGAAATCATTAGTAAAAATTCTTATCTTAGATATATTTGTTGCAATAATAACACTGAAAACAACTATAATTTCCAGCCGTTCAAGAGCTGTTTCTTGAATGGTTTTTTGTTTGCTGTTTAAAAGCAATTGAACTATACCAATTTTTATTCTTGACAAGTGAAAGAAACAAGTATATACTGTTTTCACTGATTCTAAAAACAGAAAATCAGACTATACCAATTTCGATAAGGAGAAAGCACAGCTAGTCTGTGTCGTATATACTATGTGTGGAATTGTTGGTGTTGTTGGAAACACAAATGCAACTGATATTTTGATTCAGGGGCTTGAAAAGCTCGAATACCGTGGTTATGATTCTGCGGGGATTTTTGTCCTAGGTGGTGCTGAAAATCATCTAGTCAAGGCTGTCGGTCGTATCGCAGAATTATCTGCAAAGACAGCTGGTGTTGAGGGTACAACTGGTATCGGACATACGCGTTGGGCGACTCACGGAAAACCAACGGAGGACAATGCTCACCCACACCGCTCTGAGACAGGACGTTTTGTCTTGGTCCACAATGGAGTGATTGAAAACTACCTTGAAATCAAGGAAGAATACCTTGCAGGTCACCACTTCAAGGGGCAAACAGATACAGAAATCGCTGTTCACTTGATTGGAAAATTTGCGGAAGAGGATGGTCTCTCAGTTCTTGAAGCCTTCAAAAAAGCTCTTCACATCATCCGTGGTTCTTATGCCTTTGCCTTGATCGACTCTGAAAATCCAGATGTCATCTATGTGGCCAAGAATAAATCACCACTTTTGATTGGTCTTGGAGATGGCTACAACATGGTCTGCTCAGATGCCATGGCCATGATTCGTGAAACCAACCAATACATGGAAATCCATGACCAAGAGTTGGTAATCGTCAAGGCTGATAGCGTTGAAGTGCAAGACTATGATGGCAATCGCCGTGAGCGTGCTAGCTACACTGCTGAACTTGACTTGTCTGATATCGGTAAGGGAACTTATCCTTACTACATGCTCAAGGAAATCGATGAGCAACCAACTGTGATGCGTAAACTCATCCAAGCTTACACAGATGAGGCTGGTCAAGTAGTGGTAGACCCAGCTATCATCAAGGCTGTTCAAGATGCAGACCGCATCTACATTCTTGCAGCTGGGACTTCTTACCACGCAGGATTTGCTTCTAAGAAGATGCTAGAAGAATTGACAGATACGCCAGTTGAACTCGGTATTTCATCTGAGTGGGGCTATGGGATGCCACTTCTCAGCAAGAAACCACTTTTCATCTTTATCAGCCAATCTGGTGAAACAGCTGATAGCCGTCAGGTTTTGGTCAAGGCCAATGAAATGGGAATCCCAAGCTTGACAGTGACAAACGTCCCAGGATCCACTCTTTCTCGTGAAGCCAACCATACCATGTTGCTTCATGCAGGTCCTGAAATTGCCGTAGCTTCAACCAAGGCATATACTGCGCAAATCGCAGCCCTTGCCTTCCTTGCAAAAGCAGTTGGTGAAGCAAATGGCAATGAAAAAGCCCAAGCTTTCGATTTGGTTCATGAGTTGTCTATCGTGGCTCAGTCTATCGAGTCAACCCTTTCAGAAAAAGAATTGATTGATGCTAAGGTTCGTGACCTTCTTGAAACAACACGCAATGCCTTTTACATCGGACGTGGTCAAGACTACTACGTAGCCATGGAAGCTAGTCTCAAACTCAAAGAGATTTCTTACATCCAATGTGAAGGTTTTGCGGCTGGAGAACTCAAACATGGAACCATTGCTTTGATTGAAGATGGGACACCTGTTTTAGCCCTCTTGTCAGACCCAGTTCTTGCTAACCACACTCGTGGAAATATCCAAGAAGTGGCAGCGCGTGGCGCTAAGGTCCTCACAATCGCAGAAGAAATGTTGCCAAAGATACAGACGATATCGTTCTTACGACCGTACACCCTTACCTCTCACCAATCTCAATGGTCGTACCAACGCAACTAGTCGCTTACTTTGCAACCCTTCACCGTGGACTCGATGTGGACAAACCACGGAACCTTGCTAAGTCTGTAACGGTAGAATAAGGAAGTCCTGTTACTAAATTCCAACATTTCTTGTCAACCTATAAAAATCTTGCTATACTATAGAAAAGTAGTTAATAGTGAAGTATAAGGAGATTGGAGCGGAAATGAAAAAGGGGCAAATTTCATCTATCATAGGACTCTTGTTAGCAAGTTCGTTTTTGATTCGGACTGTTATTATTCATCAAATGAGAGCTTCAAAGAAACAAGAGAGTGAAAAGATTGCTGCAGTTCAGGAATTTATCAAATCTCAAGAAGAGGCTGAGGCAGAAAAGCGAAAGGATTCTTTTAAGGGTATCCTTGGAAATGGATCAGGAACTTCTGAACCAAGACCTAGCTACGACAAAACCATATTTGTGAATCAACAATACGATATTGGTGTTCGAGACGGAGTCTATTATCTACTGACACTCAGTAGCAAAAAAGAACTCCTGCTAGAAGGGGTCGATAATGCCTATGCCCTAGCAGTTAGGAATGAAGATAAAAACAAACAAGAAGTTGCTATGGTTGTTCATAAAGATGGAGCTTGGCATGTTATAAATGAGGAAGGGGAAATTACGAAAACCCTTGACCGACAATATATAACAGCCCATACCAAGCTTGTGGTTAAGAATCAAACACTTGATTTTGAATGATGTGATTGGCTCATGATTTTTTAGAAAAACAGAGATTCATAAAAACCTCCTAGATTTTTCTAGGAGGTTTTTAAAATTATAAATCTTGCATGGAAATCTTATTGAGTTCGTTAACAACTTGCAGGATAGATAGTCGACTAATGTTCATGATTCGCTTATTATCGATTTCTTTAATATCAAAATTAGTGATAATAGCGTCATAGTCACTTTGCCTAATTTCTTCGATATTTAGGGTTTCTTTATCCCAAGTTTCATACTGGATGTTATTTGAAGTATGGAATTCGTAGAGAGATATCAAGAATTCTGGATGAGCAAAGTCATACTCACTAAGAACTAAGACTTTGACTTTCTTTTTATGTTCAAATAATTGATCTGTAAGCCCCTCTGCGTGAGTAAACAGGGTGTAGATCAGGTGAGAAAGAGCAGGTATCTTCTCCTTTTGTCCCATAATATTCTTATAGCGCATCATTTCAAAGACTGTTGCTTCATAAAAATTAGGGAAGAATTTTTTAATCTTTCCAAGTGTATAGTCTTTATTTTGTGAAATGATCGATTCGGAGTTGATTTCTCTTCGCTCGAGTAAGGCAGTATTGTGCAAGTTCCAAATTAAAGTATCCGTATTTGAAAATTGAACACTAAATCTTCGAGTTAAGTTGTCCAGAATATCTCGTGCAGCATGATAGGACAAATTAACTTTTTCGTCAGATTGACGAGCAGCTAGAAAGTCTTCGACTGTGAAGAAGAGGCTAGGTTCAGCAAATGGACTGAAGATTTGATAGAGATTTTCCGGATTGATATCAATGTTAAGTCCTTGGGCCAATTCTTGTAACTGATGCTGAAAATCGGGTAGTTGGTCGAAAATAGGATTTAACCAGGAAATGTTTTGTTTTGATAACTGAACGAAATATCCTCTCTTCATTCGGTGCAAATCGACTGTAGCCTGCGTTCTGATTTGGTAAAGATTTTGATATTTTGCAGGGAATTTCGCCAAATTGATGAAGAAAGAGACAAAATCATTTATATTTTCTTCCTTAACCTCCTCAAAGGGCCAGTCCAGAAAATTATAAGCTTCGTGGAAAAATTGGGAGAAGAAAAATCGAATATCTTTTTCATTTCCAATAATAGAGATTGGGGTTACCTTGAGCTTAAAGCGGTAAGTTCCATCAAGTGTCTTATTGATATCCGCAATTTTCTTTCTCAAAGAAGGAAGGGAAATATCCAGAGATTCGGCAAGATGCTCATAGGTAAAGGGGCTGTCCAAAAGGAAAAATGCTTTTAAAATTTGAAAATATTCAGACGTCTGTAAAAAATATTGGTAAATTCGCTCGATGCCATTATTTTTCGTATTCACCATCATAATCCCCGCAGTTGAGTGTCGAATATCAAAATCAGGAAAGATTTCACGTAATTCTTTGATATCACTTTTAATGATGCGAGCATTGTGTCCAATGGTTTTAGATAAATCATCTAGGTAAATCCAATCGGGATTTTCAAACAAATATTCTAAAATCTTTAATTGCCTTTGTTCTTTAGGGCTGAGTAATTCTCTCATTTTTAATAAACTCCCGAAGTAATGTTAGAATAATTAGAAAAGAAGATAATTGGAGATTGTCAGAATTCTAGCATAAAAGAAAGTCACCCCTTAAGAGAGATTCGAAGTCTATCGAAGAGGGGTGATACTTGATAAGAAGTTCTTACTAGTCTTCAATCTACTTACGATATAAACGATCGTATTGGTAGTATGGATCAAAGGTTACGTTAATTCCCAATTTACGGAGAACGTTCTTGTCTTCATCCGTTAAGATAATAGTAGAATGAGCTTCGCTTCCTTTGAGGTTCCCGAGTTCTTTCATAGCACGGTCTGCATCAGGATTCTGCATAGCTGTGATTGCAAGAGCGATGAGAATTTCATTAGAATGAAGACGTGGATTGCGACTACCTAAGTGATTGATTTTCAAACCTTGAATCGGTTTCACCACTTCTGGTTCAATTAATTTTGTTTCAGCATCGATGTTTGCTGACTTTTTGATAGCATTAATCACAGCAGCTGCTGTTGGACCGAAGAGTTCCGAGTTCTTACCAGTGACAATTTCACCAGAAGGTAACTCAAGTGCTAGAGCAGGCCCGTCTGTTTCTTCAGCTTTTTGTCGAGCGGCAACAGCAACCTTGCGGTCAGCTGGCGTGATGCCGAGATCATTCATGAGAAGTTCGATTTTCTTGACAGCAGACTCAGCAACTTTTTCAGCCTTGAAGTCGAGAACTGTTTGGTAGTAGCGACGGATAATCTCTTGTTTCGATGCTTCAATTGCAGCATCGTTATCAGTGATTGCAAAACCAACCATATTTACACCCATGTCAGTTGGAGAGGCATAAGGAGATTCACCCAAGATACGTTCGAGCATACGCTTGAGAACAGGGAAAATTTCTATATCACGATTGTAGTTGACAGTAGTTTCTCCATAAGTTTGGAGATGGAATGGGTCAATCATATTGACATCGTCAAGGTCTGCAGTAGCAGCCTCATGCCAGGTTAACTGGATGATGGAGAGGTAGATTCCAAACTGGGAAGGTTTCAAACTTAGCATAACCAGATTTGATACCATTCAGTTGGTCGTGGTACATGTTAGACATACAAGTTGCCAACTTACCTGAACCAGGCCCAGGAGCAGTCACAACAATCAAGTTACGACTAGTTTTGATATAGTCGTTTTTCCCCATACCTTCAGGAGAGATGATGTGATCCATATCTGTCGGATACCCCTTGATAGGGTAGTGAAGATAAGAGTCGATCCCATTTTTCTCTAATTGATTACGGAAGGCATCAGCTGCCGGTTGGCCTGCATATTGAGTAATGACAACTGAACCAACAAAGATACCGAGTTCATTGAATTTATCGATCAAACGAAGCACTTCTTGGTCATAAGAAATGCCCAAGTCTCCACGAGCTTTTGAGTGCTCGATATTACTAGCGTTAATAGCGATAACAACCTCAACTTGCTCCTTCAATTCTTGTAAGAGTTTGATTTTATTATCTGGTTCATATCCAGGAAGGACACGAGCAGCGTGGAAATCTTCTAGCATTTTGCCACCAAACTCCAAGTAGAGTTTGCCGTCAAATTGGTTGATGCGTTCCAAGATATGGTCGCGTTGCAGATTCAAATATTGTTCAGAACTAAAAGCTTGTTTTTTCATTTTTTTACCTCTGACTTCTATTATATAAAAAAAATAGAAGATAAGAAACTAGAGAGTCACAAAAGTAAGAAAAAAAGACAAAGCAAACGCTTGCATAAACAGGAAAAAAAGTCTATGATGGAGTAAAGTGAATTTAAAAGAGGTGAAAATATGCAAGAAAAATGGTGGCATAATGCAGTTGTCTATCAAGTCTACCCTAAAGCTTCAAGGATAGTAATGGAGATGGGATTGGTGATTTACCAGGAATTACTAGCAAGTTAGACTATCTAGCTAAGCTAGGAATTACGGCAATTTGGCTTTCACCAGTTTATGATAGCCCTATGGATGACAATGGTTATGATATTGCCAATTATCAAGACATCGCTTCTATCTTTGGAACCATGGAAGACATGGACCAGCTAATCGCCGAAGCCAAAAAAAGAGATATTCGAATCATCATGGACTTGGTTGTCAATCATACATCCGATGAGCATGCTTGGTTTATTGAAGCGCGTGAAAATCCTCAAAGTCCCGAACGTGACTACTATATTTGGCGAGATAAACCCAATGATTTAACCTCTACTTTTAGTGGTTCTGCATGGGAATATGATGAAAAATCTGGTCAATACTATCTACACTTTTTCAGTAAGAAACAACCAGACCTCAACTGGGAAAACGAAGAGCTCCGCCATAAAATCTATGAGATGATGAATTTCTGGATTGATAAAGGGATTGGTGGATTCCGTATGGACGTTATTGACATGATTGGGAAGATACCTGACCAGAAGGTTGTCAACAATGGTCCCATGCTTCATCCTTACCTCAAGGAAATGAATCAGGCTACTTTCGGCGGCAAAGACCTTTTGACAGTAGGGGAAACTTGGGGAGCAAATCCAGAAGAGGCCAAGAAATATTCGAATCCAGAAGGTCAAGAGTTGTCTATGGTCTTCCAATTTGAACATATCTGTCTTCAGTATCAGGAAGGACAACCTAAGTGGCAGTACCAAAAAGAGCTAAATGTAGGGAAATTAAAAGAGATTTTCAACAAGTGGCAGACAGAATTAGGAGTTGAGGATGGCTGGAATTCCCTTTTCTGGAATAACCATGACCTTCCACGAATCGTCTCTATCTGGGGAAATGACCGAGAATACCGCGAAAAATCTGCTAAAGCGTATGCAATCTTGCTTCATCTCATGAGAGGAACACCCTATATTTATCAAGGCGAAGAAATCGGCATGACCAATTTCCCATTTGAAAACTTGGAGCAAGTGGAAGATATTGAATCTATCAACTATGCCAAAGAAGCGCTAGAACAAGGTGTGCCGCTAGAGCAAATTATGGATAGCATTCGTATGATTGGACGCGATAATGCGCGTACCCCAATGCAATGGGACACGACAGACTACGCAGGATTTTCAAGCGCGAAACCATGGTTAGGAGTCAATCCAAACTATGCGAAGATTAATGTAGAAGAGGCTTTAGCAAATCCAAATTCCATCTTCTATACTTATCAAAAATTAGTTCAAATTCGCAAAGAAAACAGCTGGCTAGTTCAAGCTGACTTTGAATTATTAGAAACGGCTGAGAAAGTCTTTGCATATATCCGTAAAGAAGGAGACCGTCGTTTCCTAGTGATAGCCAATTTATCCAACCAACAGCAAGAGTTTACAGTAGAAGAGCCAGTCAAGTCTATCTTGATTGAAAATACCTCAGTAGAAGATGCTTTAGAGAAACAACTCTTGGCTCCTTGGGACGCATTCTGTGTCGAAGTGGCCAATTAAACCTAAAAAACTCAAGTATCCAAGATGCTTGAGTTTTTTTCTAAAATAAGTGTAGAAATTTCTTTAATAAATATTAGTTTGAATTTTCTAAAAAATACCCTTAAAACCCTTGCTTTTATAAAAAAATAGGGTATAATGGTGAAAAATAGTATTTTAAAGGAGAATACCGATGAAATCGAAAAAGTTGCTCGCAGTAGCAGGGATAACGATGAGTGCAGCTCTTTTTTTAGCGGCTTGTGGAAAGACAGAGAAAAAAGCAGATGCTCCTACAACATTTTCATACGTATATGCCATCGATCCGTCAACATTGGACTATAGTGTTACTAGTAAAAGTTCAACATCGGACGTCATTTCTAACTTGGTCGACGGACTCTTGGAAAATGACAAATACGGGAACTTGATTCCATCTCTTGCTGAAGACTGGTCGGTTTCACAAGACGGTTTGACCTATACTTACAAACTACGTAAAGGTGTCAAATGGTATACTTCTGAAGGTGAAGAGTATGCTGAAGTCAAGGCTCAAGACTTTGTGACTGGTTTGAAGCATGCTGCTGATGGTAAGTCAGATGGCTTAAGTCTGATCCAAGATTCTATCAAAGGTTTAGCAGAATACGTCAGTGGTGAAAGCAATGACTTCTCAACAGTTGGAGTCAAAGCAATTGACGACTACACTGTTCAATACACCTTGAACCAACCAGAAAGCTTCTGGAATTCTAAGGTAACAACAGCGACTATGCTCCCTGTTAATGAAGAATTTCTGAATTCTCAAGGTAAAGATTATGGTGCAGCGACACCTTCAGGTATTCTCTATAATGGACCATATATTTTGAAGAACTTCACTTCAAAATCAGTGATCGAGTACGAAAAAAATCCAAATTATTGGGATAAAGACAATGTTAAGATTGACCACGTCAAACTTACTTTCTACGATGGATCTGACCAAGAATCATTGATTCGTAGTTTCTCATCAGGAGCCTATACAACAGCTCGTCTCTTCCCAACAAGTTCAAACTTTGATTCAACTAAGCAAGAATACGGGGATAAGATTGTCTATAGTCCACAAGAAGCGACCAGCTATTACTTTACTTTCAACGTGAATCGTCAGTCTTACAATAAAACAGCAAAGACAGATGAAGCACAAAAGACTTCTACAAAAAGAAGCTCTTCTCAATAAAAAAACTTCCGCTAAGGCAATCAACTTTGCTCTTGACCGTCATTCTTACTCTGCTCAGATGAATGGTGAAGAAGGAGCGGACAAGATTATCCGTACCAGTCTTGTACCTTATGACTATGTTCAGGTCGGTGAAAAGACCTTTGGTGAATTGGCTCAAGAGCAACTGGTAACATACGGAGACCAGTGGAAAGATGTAGCTTTGACAGATGGTAAAGACACTATTTACAATCCAACAAAAGCAAAAGCTGCCTTTGAAAAAGCAAAATCAGAATTGCAAGCTAAAGGTGTAACCTTCCCAATCCATTTGGATATTCCAGTTGAACAGACAGATGTCATTGCTGTTCAACAAACCAACTCCCTCAAACAATCTGTCGAAGCAGCGCTTGGGACTGAAAATGTTGTCATCGATGTGCTTCAAATGACAGATAATGAGAAAATGAGTATTACTTCTCAAGCTAAGGTTCCTTCTCAAAAAGACTATGACTTGAATGGAACTGGTTGGGGACCAGACTATCAAGATCCAGCTACCTATCTAAATATCTTGGATGCTAAGAAGGGTTCTGCCCTTAAACACTTGGGTATCACAAAAGGTAAAGATCCAGAAGTCATGGCTCAAGTTGGACTTGATGAGTACAAGAAACTCTTGGATGACGCAGCATCAGAAACAACCGACCTTAACAAACGCTATGAAAAATATGCTAAAGCACAGGCTTGGGTATCTGATAGCTCACTCCTCATCCCTGTAGCATCTTCAGGAGGTTCTCCTACAGTTAGTCGTACAGTACCATTTTCGAAAGCCTACTCTCAAGTTGGTATCAAGGGAGATCCGTTTGTATTTAAAGGTTTAGAGTTGCAAAATGATATTGTAACCACTAAAGAATACGAAGAAGCTCTTAAGAAATGGCAAAAAGAGAAACTTGAAACAAACGCTAAATATCAAAAAGAGTTAGCGAACCACGTTAAATAATCTTAAACAATGATGAAAGAAATCTTGATTTTATGCGGGATTTCTTTCTTTTTTTCGTCTTAGTGACGAGGTGCAAAAAATTAAATAACTTTACTTTTGGGGTGAAATTTGATAAAATAGACATATGTCATAAAACCTAACATTTAAGGAGAAAATGAATCATGAAACTCAAAAAACGACTGATTGGAGCGGGGTTGACGCTTGCCGCGGCGGTCTTATTGACAGCGTGTGGGAAGTCAGCATCAGATGTTAAAACCTACTCGTCAACATTTGGTGCCGACCCGACAACCTTCAACTACCTGTTGGACTACTCTGGTGATAATACCGCTGTTGTAACCAACTTGGTAGATGGTTTGCTTGAAAATGACAATTATGGAAATCTCATTCCTGCTCTTGCAGAAGATTGGAGTGTTTCAAAGGATGACTTGACTTACACTTATAAACTTCGTCAAGATGCAAAATGGTTCACTGCTGACGGGGAAGAGTATGCCCAAATTAAAGCACAAGATTTCGTTACAGGTATCAAGTATGCAGCTGATAACAAGAGTCAAGCTCTCGATTTGATTCAGAACTCAATCAAGGGATTAGATGATTATGTGACAGGCGCAAATACTGACTTTTCAAATGTTGGAGTTAAGGCTCTAGATGATTACACTGTCCAATATACTTTGACACGTCCAGAACCATTCTGGAACTCTAAGACTACCAATAGTATCTTGTTCCCAGTCAATGAAGAGTTCTTAACTTCTAAAGGTAAAGAATTTGGGGAATTAAAACCAGATGGTATTCTTTATAGCGGTCCATATCTGTTAAAAGAATTTACATCAAAATCATCTCTTGAGTACATGAAGAACCCACATTACTACGACCAAGAAAAAGTAACGATTGAAAAAGTTAAATTGGCTTATGTTGATGGTTCTGACCAAGATATGACTATCCGCAATTTCGAAAGCGGAGCCTACTCATCTGCCGGTGTCTACCCAAATAGTTCAAACTTTGCTAAGACAAAGGAAAAGTACAAGGACAACATCGTCTATAGCCTGCAGGATGCGACTTCTTGGTACTATAATTTTAACGTTAATCGTCAAACATACAATCATACAGCTAAGACTAGCGATGAGCAAAAACAAGCTACCCAAGCTGCGATTTTAAATAAAAATTTCCGTCAAGCAATCAACTTTGCCATTGACCGTACGGCTTATTCGGCTCAGTCTAATGGAGAGGAAGCAGCTAAAAACACTCTTCGTAACACACTTGTGCCACCAACTTTCGTGCAAGTAGGTGACAAGACTTTTGGTGAGACAGTTTCATCTAAGTTGGTAAACTATGGTACACAGTGGTCGAATATGAATCTTGAAGACGCCCAGGACGGCTACTTCAATAAAGAAAAAGCACAAGCTCAGTTTGCAGAGGCTAAAAAAGAACTAGAAGCACAAGGTGTGACATTCCCAATTCATTTGGACTTGCCTGTAGACCAAGTTAACAAAACCTTGCTTCCAAAGATTCATTCGCTTAAACAATCTGTCGAATCAACTCTTGGGGCAGAAATGTAGTGATTGATGTCGTTCAAATTTCAACAGAAGACTATGCCAATGCGACATTCCAAGCGCCAACCACAGCTGATCATGACTATGACTTGAACTTGGATGGTTGGTCTGCAGACTACCAAGATCCATCGACTTATCTCAATCCTTTCAACGCTGAGGATGGATTCTATCTCAAGATTTTAGGACTTGATCCAAGCAAGGATACTGATAAGATTACAAATATCGGATTGGACCAATATACTCAAAAATTGAAAGTGGCAGATGCAGAAAATACAGACGTAGCCAAACGTTATGAAAATTATGCAGACGCACAAGCTTGGCTGATTGATAGTTCGCTATTGCTCCCTGTAAATTCAAACGGTGGTGGAGCTTCAGTAACACGTGTGACACCATTTACACGAGCTTACTCACTTGTCGGAATCAAAGGTACTGGAAGTAACTATAAGTACATGAAATTGCAAACCGAAGTCGTAACAACTGCTCAATTTGACGAAGCTAAAGCCAAATGGGAACAAGAACGTAAAAACTCAGTCGAAAAGAGTCAAAAAGAATTCGAAAGACACGTTAAATAATAAAAAAATAGAGCTTTTAAATAGCTCTATTTTTTATTATAGTTGTATTTTGGAAACACAAAAAGCAGCAAAAACTATAGTAAATATAAAAAACGAAAACACTTCCCAAAAGCGAGCGCTTTCTTGATTGGTGTTGATGGTCTTGAGAGGCAATTTATGATATAATTAAACTAAAATGTTTTGAAGAGGTATTCCATGAAAAATAGGCGTATAAAAAAAAGTCAATCTGGTAAATTTCAGCAAAGTTTAAATGTAGGTTTGTTGCTGATTTATGCTGTTCTAGCTTCTTTTTTATTGTTTTTGATTTTTAAATATCAGATTTTAGCGGTCAGCTATTTTAATATTATCTTGGCAGTAGTTTTAGTGCTCATAGCATTATTATCCCTCTTGTTGATAGTTAAGCGCAAAGCCAAGGTGTTCACCTTGATAGTCCTATTGCTCTCGGTTTTATTTAGCTCTGTAGCATTAGTAGCTGTCAATCGATTTGTAGGGCTCGCCAATCAATTTAATGCAACTTCAAATTATTCAAGCTACTCTATGAGTGTGGCAGTGCTAGCAGACAGTGAGATTAATAACGTTTCTCAACTTTCTAGTGTAACTGCTCCAACAGGAACAGATGCTGAGAATATTCAAAAATTGATAGATGACATTAAAACAACTCAAAGCAAGGAATTGACAGTTGAGGAAGCTTCTTCTTACCTAGCAGCCTATAAGAGTTTGTTAGATGGAGAAACCAAAGCAATTGTCTTAAACGGTGTTTTTGAAAATCTGATTGAGCAGGAATATCCTGACCACGCTAAGAAAATCAAGAAAATCTATATCAAGGACTTGACTAAGAAAGTTGAAGCGCCTAAGGTAGCTACAGGGAATTCTTTCAATGTCTATATCAGCGGTATTGATACCTATGGTCCTATCAGTTCTGTTTCGCGTTCAGATGTCAATATCATCATGACCGTTAATCAAGATACCAAGAAGATTCTCTTGACGACAACCCCTCGAGATGCCTATGTCCCTATTGCAGATGGTGGAAACAACCAAAACGATAAGTTGACGCATGCGGGGATCTATGGTGTAGATGCTTCTATCCATACCTTAGAAATCTTTATGGTATCGACTTGAACTATTATGCCCGTCTCAATTTCACTTCTTTCTTGAAGTTGATTGACCTTCTCGGAGGCGTCGATGTCTATAATGATCAAGAGTTTACTTCACTACACGGTAAATATCACTTCCCTGTAGGGAACGTTCATCTGGACTCTGAACAGGCTTTAGGATTTGTTCGTGAACGCTATTCATTGGCAAATGGTGATGGAGATCGTGGCCGCAACCAACAAAAAGTCATTGCGGCGATTATCCAGAAATTAACCTCGGCAGAATCCTTGAAAAACTATGACAGTATTATTCAAAGTTTGCAGGATTCGATTCAAACCAATATGCCGCCAGAAACAATGGTTAGTCTTGTCAATACTCAGTTGGCAAGCGGTGGGAAATATACCGTTACCAATCAAGATTTGAAAGGGACTGGACGTATGGATCTTCCATCTTACGCTATGCCAGATAGCAATCTTTACATGTTGGAAATCGATCCAACCAACTTGGAGACTGTTAAGGCGGCCATTAAAGATACCATGGAAGGAAACTAAGATGATTGATATTCATTCACATATTGTTTTCGATGTTGACGATGGACCTAAATAAAGCTGAGAGCAAGGCCCTCCTTGAGGAAGCTTACGCACAAGGTGTACGTACTATTGTTTCAACCTCTCATCGTAGAAAAGGGATGTTTGAAACACCAGAAGACAAAATTGCAGCTAATTTTAGCGAAGTCAAACAGTTGGCTCAAGAAATTGCACCGGATTTGAAGATAGTGTACGGAGCTGAGATTTATTTTTCAAGTGATGTTTTAGAAAAACTTGAACAAAATATCATCCCAAAACTCAATGACACTCGTTATGCTTTGATCGAGTTTAGCATGAATACACCATACAGAGACATTCATAGCGCCTTGACCAAAGTTCTTATGTTAGGGATTACACCTGTGGTTGCTCATATTGAGCGCTATCACACCTTGGAAAACGATGAGAAAAAAGTAAGAGAACTCATCAATATGGGCTGCTATATGCAGATTAATAGTTCGAGTGTCTTAAAACCGCGGCTTTTCGGAGATACCTACAAGTTTATGAAAAAGCGTGCTAGGTATTTCTTGGACAAGGACTTAGTCCATGTAGTAGCTAGCGATATGCACAATTTGGATAATCGCCCACCCTATATGAGAGAAGCTTATGAACTCATCGCTAAAAAATACGGAGCAGGAAAAGCTCGTGAACTTTTTGAAACAAACCCATCAAACATTATAAATGACCAACTAATTTAGGAGAAATGATGAAAGAACAAGATAAAATTGAAATTGATGTACTGCAATTAGTAAAAGTGCTTTGGAAACGAAATTCCTCATCGCCTTAGTTGCAATAGTATCAGGCGTGACAGCGTTTGCCTATAGTTCGTTTGTGGTTAAACCTGAATATACAAGTACTACACGTATCTACGTTGTTAATAGAAATCAAGCTGATAAACCTGGATTAACTAACCAAGATTTGCAAGCAGGTTCTTACTTAGTAAAAGACTACCGTGAGATTATCCTTTCTCAGGATGTATTAGAAAAAGTAGTGGCTGAGCAAGGATTAAATTTTGATGCGAAAGCTCTTGCTAGAAAAGTTCAAGTAACAGTTCCGGCAGATACACGTATTGTGTCAATTTCTGTACGTGACAGTAAACCTGAAGAAGCAAGCCGTATTGCCAATGCCCTCAGAGAAGTAGCTGCTCAAAAGATTATTTCAGTAACACGCGTGTCAGATGTAACGACCTTGGAAGAAGCTCGTCCTGCTGTATCACCATCTTCTCCAAACATTCGTCGCAACACAATCTTGGGTGTAGGTGCAGGAGCAAGTGTTGTGATTCTATTGGCTCTATTAGTTGAACTATTGGATGATCGAGTGAAACGTCCAGAAGATATTGAAGAAGTAATGCATCTCTCACTTTTGGGAGTTATTCCAAATCTAGAGAAATTAAAGTAAGGGAGTAAACATGGCAAAGTTAGAATTATCAGAAAAACGCCAAGCGTTAGTAAAAAAAGCAGAAGAATACTACAACGCTCTACGCACAAATATTCAATTGAGTGGAGATAAGTTAAAGGTTATTGCGGTGTCTTCAGTTAGACCTGGAGAAGGAAAATCTACGACATCAACCAACATTGCCTGGGCTTTTGCGCGTGCTGGTTACAAAACACTCCTTATTGATGCAGATATTCGAAATTCTGTTATGTCTGGGGTCTTCATGTCAACCGAAAAAATCACTGGTTTGACAGACTACTTGTCAGGTACAAAAGATTTGTCACATGGTTTGTGTGAGACAAATGTGGAAAATTTGTTTGTTATCCAGTCTGGAGCTATTTCTCCTAATCCAACAGCCCTTCTTCAAAGTGAAAAATTTGAAGTCATGATAGAAACACTACGTAAGTATTTTGACTACATCATTGTAGATACAGCTCCGATTGGAGTAGTTATCGATGCTGCGATTATTGTTCAAAAATGCGATGCCTCTATTTTAGTAACGGAGGCTTCTGCTACGAAACGTAGAGAAGTTCAAAAAGCTAAGACACAATTAGAGCAAACAGGGGTACCGTTTTTGGGAGTTATTTTGAATAAATTCAATATCCATCTTGAAAAGTATGGTACTTATGGTACATATGGTGGATATGGGAATTACGGTGTCTACGGTAAAAAATAAGTTTAGGGAGGAAATATGGAAGGAAGGGGTTTCTATAACGTAACTCTAGCGTTTTTGCAGAGTATACTCGTTAGTGTATTAGCTTATATACTGATTTCTGTTACAGAGACAGAGATTGTTGCAAAAACTGTGTTTGTCCTTTATTTTCTTCACTTTGCTGCCTTCTACATTAGTGGCTATGGTAAGGATTTTTTCAAGCGAAGTCAGTCGGTTGAATTGATAGAGACAGTAAAATACATCATCTTTTTTGCCTTGTTAATTAGTTTCTCTAGTTTTTTTCTTAAAGACCAATTTGTTATTTCTAGAAGGGGAATGATTTATTTCCTTTCTTTATACGGGATTCTAAATTATATTCTTAGTTTTGTTATTAAAAAATATTGGGTTCAATTTAATCATAATTTAAAAGGGAGCCGAAATTCTTTTGATAACAGCGACATCTCGTATTGAGAAGGTAATAGAGCGTCTTTTAACAGCTAGTGACGTCACGGGTAAGTTAGTAGCTGTAAGTGTACTAGATAAACCAGATTTTAGACATGATAAAGTTAAGTCTGTTCCACCAAAAAATCTTATTAATTATGCAACTCATGAGGTAGTAGACGAAGTCTTTGTGAACCTACCTAGTGAGGATTATGATATCGGTAGTATTATTTCGCAATTTGAAACAATGGGAATTGATGTTACAGTCAATCTAAATGCTTTTGATAAAAATTTAGGTAGAAATAAACAGATCCATGAGATGGCTGGATTGAATGTAGTAACTTTTTCTACAAACTTATATAAACCAAGCCACATAGTTGCCAAACGAATTATTGATATTTTAGGAGCAATTGTTGGGCTAATCATTTGTGGACTGGTAAGTATAGTCCTTGTTCCAATGATTCGAAAAGATGGTGGACCAGCAATCTTTTCTCAAACCCGAGTCGGTAAAAATGGTCGCTATTTCACTTTTTATAAATTCCGATCTATGAGAGTAGATGCAGAAGAAATCAAGCAGCAATTGATGGATCAAAATACCATGCAAGGTGGTATGTTTAAAATGGATAATGATCCTCGAGTTACAGAAATTGGTCGTTTTATACGTAAAACTAGTATTGACGAGTTGCCCCAATTTTGGAATGTGTTGATTGGTGATATGAGCCTAGTAGGAACTCGACCACCAACAGTTGATGAATATGAAAAATACACACCTGAACAAAAACGTCGTTTGAGTTTCAAACCAGGGATTACTGGCTTGTGGCAAATTAGCGGTCGTAGTGGAATTACCAACTTTGACGATGTTGTCAAACTAGATGTCGCTTATATCGATGATTGGACAATTTGGAAAGATTTCGAAATTTTATTAAAAACAATAAAAGTAGTTGTGATGAGAGATGGAGCAAAGTGATTCAATGAATTCCATCCTGCTAGGAGAGAAATGAAACAATCGGTTTATATTATTGGTTCAAAAGGAATTCCTGCAAATTATGGAGGATTCGAAACCTTTGTTGAGAAATTAACAGAATATCAAAAAGACAGCAATATACAATATTATGTTGCATGTATGCGGGAGAATTCAGCTAAGTCTGGAATTACGGATGATCAGTTTGAACACAATGGGGCAGTTTGTTTTAATATTGATGTACCTAACATCGGACCGGCCCGCGCTATCGCTTACGATATTGCAGCAGTCAACAAGGCTATTGAATTGGCTAAGGAGAACAAGGACGAGGCTCCCATTTTTACATTCTAGCTTGTCGCATCGGTCCTTTTATTTCTGGACTTAAGAAAAAAATTCGTGCGATTAGTGGCTCTTTGCTGGTAAATCCTGATGGTCATGAATGGTTGCGAGCAAAGTGGAGTTTACCAGTTCGTAAGTATTGGAAATTTTCAGAGCAGCTCATGGTCAAATATGCAGATTTACTGGTCTGTGACAGTAAAAATATTGAAAAATATATCCAAGAGGATTATAAGCAGTACCAACCAAAGACCACCTATATTGCCTATGGAACGGACACTACTCCTTCAATCCTGAAAGCAGAAGATGCCAAAGTTCGGGATTGGTATAAGGAAAAAGGAGTCAGCGAAAATGGCTATTATCTAGTAGTGGGACGATTTGTTCCTGAAAACAACTACGAAGCCATGATTCGTGAATTTATCAAGTCCAAGTCCAAAAAGGACTTTGTTCTCATCACAAATGTGGAGCAGAATAAATTTTACGACCAGTTGTTACAAGATACTGGTTTTGATAAAGATCCTAGGGTCAAATTTGTCGGTACTGTCTATGACCAAGAGTTGCTCAAGTACATCCGTGAAAATGCCTTTGCCTATTTCCATGGGCATGAGGTTGGAGGGACCAACCCTTCTCTACTGGAAGCCCTAGCATCCACAAAACTAAATTTGTTGCTAGATGTTGGCTTTAACCGTGAGGTTGGTGAAGACGGGGCCATTTATTGGAAAAAAGATGAGTTGGCACGTGTCATTGAGGAAGTAGAAGGATTTGATCAGGTAGCAATAACTGACTTGGATTTCAAGTCAAGTCAAAGAATCCTCTCGGCTTTCACATGGGAAAAGATTGTGTCAGATTATGAAGAAGTGTTTAAAGGATAGGGAATGAAACGGATTTTATACTTGCATGCTGGTGCAGAAATGTATGGAGCAGATAAGGTTTTATTGGAATTGATCAAAGGATTGGATTCCAAAGAATTTGAAGCTCACGTCATCTTGCCAAATGACGGTGTTTTAGTCGAGGCTTTGCGCCAAGTTGGAGCTAAGGTCAGCGTATTGGATTATCCGATTTTACGTAGAAAATACTTTAATCCTAAAGGCATTGCCGACTATATTCGCTCTTATAATTTCTATGCTAAGCAAATCGCCCTCTATGCTCGAGAACACAGTATAGATATGGTTCACAATAATACAGCGGCTGTTTTGGAGGGCATCTATTTGAAACGCAAGCTCAAGCTGCCTTTGATTTGGCATGTTCATGAGATTATCGTCAAACCCAAAGCTATTTCTGACTTTATCAATATGCTCATGGGACGATATGCAGACAAGATTGTGACGGTGTCCCAAGCGGTCGCTAATCATATCAAGCAGTCTCCCTTTATCAAAGATAGCCAAGTGGAAGTGATTTATAACGGTGTCGATAATGCTGTCTATTATCCAATGGATGCGTCTTCTATTCGTGAAAAATTTGACATTGCGCAAGATGCACTTGTGATTGGCATGATTGGTCGGGTCAATGCTATCAAAGGACAAAATGATTTCATAGAAGCAGTCGAGCCACTTTTGGAAAAGAATGAGCAAGCGGTGGCTTTCCTAGCTGGAGGTGTTTTTCCTGGTGAAGAATGGCGCTTAGAAGAACTAGATAAGAGAATAGCTTCTTCATCTGTTGTGTCACAAATTCATCGTATTGATTACTACGATAAGACTTCTGAACTTTATAATATGTTTGATATCTTTGTCTTACCAAGTATAAAACCTGATTCCCTACCTACAGTAGTCCTAGAAGCCATGGCTTGTTCAAAACCAGTTGTTGGTTATAACAATGGGGGAATAGCTGAAATGGTAGTAGATGACAAAAAGTGGTTGCTTAGTCAAACCAAATCGTCCTCAAGAACTTTCTAATGCCATTTCTCTCTTACTAGATAGTTCTGAAAAAAAGAGAAAAAAATTTGGGCGAGTAGGATATCAGAGACAAAAAGAGCTGTTTTCTTTGGAGAGCTACATCAAGAACTTCTCGGAATTTTATGATAATTTACAATAAGAGGTATAATGGAAAATTTAATCATTTTAGACAGTGAGCTGCAAAAAAAGAATGAAGAGCATTATCAATCTCTTCATGGCGGGAGCCGAGTAGTTTATACCAACTATGAAAGTCCACTTATAAGAAGAGTACGTAATTTCAAATACATCGGTAGTGCTTTGTATCATTTTTTAATGTGGAAAATGTCCTATGATTATGCTCGGAAATTCATAAAATATGATGTCAAGAAAATTATTTGTGTAAATCCTCTTGTAGGTATATTTTTAGGAATTTTAAATAAAAGTGGCAAGGAAATTACATTAGCAGGATTTTTGTTTGAGAATAAGAAAAATAAAATCTATTATTATTTACGAAAGCAACTTGTGAAAAAGTCTTTCCAGAATATCGGAAATATCATAGTATATGGTTCAAAAGAAATTCATTATTATTCGGAACTCTTTCCAGAATTTCAGGAGAAATTTAAATTTATTCATTACGGCTTAGATTATGATAATCAACTAACTTATCAAGGTTCTTTACCAACTAAGTATATCTTTTCAGGTGGAGGTAGTAACCGAGATTATGAGACTTTAGTCAAGGCAGTGGAGACTTCAAACCTTTCAATGCCGTGTGTGATTGCAACTCAGCCATGGAGAGTTCCAGCACATGGGTCAAATATTCAAGTTTTATCTGATGTAGTAGTAGAAACCTTTGGAGATGTATTAGCTAAGTCTGATTTCCTTGTCCTATCGTTAAAAGATATTGATTTATCCGCTGGTCATATGGTTATGCTTCAAGCAATGTCTTTAGGAGTTCCTATCATTGTAAATGACATCCCATCTGTTCGAGATTATGTTGATGAATCCTTGGTGACTTTTTATCCTTCAGGGGATTTTGAGGCACTAGCACAGCTAATGGAACATTTCAATCCTATGGTTGATGATATTATTCAAAAAGTTGATAAAGCAAAGGCCCTATACTTTGAACAATATACCTCTATAAAATTGATGGATAGACTATTGGAATTTTAAATAGGAGAGACTGAATGGTAGAAAAGATTGACTTTGTTGTCGCATGGGTTGATGGGAATGATCCAGTCTGGAGAGAAAAGAAGGCTCAATACGATGGCTCAGTAAACACTTTTAAAAAATGTATGAACTCAGTGAAAGCCTATCGAGAATGGGGAACTTTTAAATACTGGTTTAGAGGTGTGGAAAAATTTGCTCCTTGGGTCAATAAGGTCTACCTCGTGACCGATCAGCAAAAGCCAAGCTGGTTAGATATAAACAGTGAAAAATTGGTGCTAGTAGATCATACAGAGATTATCTGTAATGACTACTTACCAGTTTTTTCTGCCAATCCTATTGAAAGCAATATCCATCGAATCCATGGACTCTCTGAGCACTTTGTCTTTTTTAATGACGATATGTATTTGACGGCTCCAGTTGAACCAACAGATTTTTTCTCGGAGGATGGTTTGCCAAAGTATGTTACAGCTTTAGCTCCAATTACTACAGAGAGATATGGGACAGGGCATTTCCAAATGAATGATATGGGAATTATCACTAGTCATTTTTCGAAGGAAGAAATTTTAAAAAATGGCCACTTTTTTTCCTTTAAGCATGGAATTAAACAATTAATCAAGACTTTACTTTATGGAACTACTAAGTTTATCTGTGGTTTCTGGGAAAGCCATTTACCCTACCCTCTATTAAAATCAACGATGGACTTGGTATGGGAAAAGGAAAAAGCAGTCTTGGAGGGGACCTCAGCGAGTCGCTTCAGAAGTCCCTCTGATACTAATGTTTGGCTCTTTAAGTATTGGCAGATTGCAAGTGGTCAATACGCTATCGGAAATCCTAAGTTGGGGGGACTCTTTTCTTTGGATAATGCCGGACCAGATTTTTGGAAATTACTGAATTCTGGTAGATACCAAATTATGTGTATTAATGACGGACACAATGTTCAAGATGAGGAACAGCTGATGACGGACTTTATCAAGGCCATGGACCAACTGCTTCCAGAAAAAAGTTCATTTGAGCTTTAAATATCTAACTGATTAAGAGAAAGAAAAGAAAATATGATTTCGGTAATTGTACCTGTTTACAATGTGGAGGACTACCTTTATTATGCCATGGAGAGTTTGGAACATCAGACTTACAAGGATATGGAAGTCCTCTTGATTGATGACGGATCGAGTGATGGCTCAGGACTCTTATGTGACCAGTATGCCCAGCAATATGATTGGGTGACTAGCTACCACAAGGTTAACGGTGGCTTGTCTGATGCTCGGAACTATGGGGTCTTGAAAGCCAATGGTGACTGGATTACTTTCCTAGATCCAGACGACTATTTGGAACCTTGCGCCTTGGAATTGCTAGCAGAACTACAAGGTCGTACCCAAGCAGATATGGTTAGTGGTAAAGTAGAGCCAACAGCTCACTATCATCGTTCTCAAAATTTTCACTTAGATCAGCTTGATCTAGACCAAGTTAAGGTCTATGACAAGGCAAAGACTCTGACGGAAATGCTCTACGGAGACCTTGTGACGGTCTCTGCTTGCGGTAAACTCTATCGGAAAGAACTTCTTGAGAAAATTCCCTTCCCCAAGGGGCGTATCTACGAAGATCTCTATGTAATCAGTGAGCATCTCAATCAAGCCCAATCCGTGGCTTTGTACCATCTTCCGATTTATCATTATTACCATAGACCAGGTAGCATTACTGCCTCGGCTTTCACGCCCAAGCAATACGAGTTTTATGAAGCAATCGATCATTTAAAAGAGATTGTGAATGCAACCTATCCTGAGAGTTCAGAACTCCGAGAAGCCATTATTTCTCGCTTTTTTACAGGGAGTCTTCACATCTTTACGATGATTCAGGAAGAAAATTTAGCAGAATTCAAGCGACTTCAGGAGAAGATGAGACCATATTTGCCTCTTGTTTTGAAGAATGCTAGAATTAGTAAGAGACGTAAGATTCTCTATGTTTTGATTAGTAGGTATCCACACCTCTATTTTTACTTTAAAAAAATTAAAGCGAGTATGAAATGATAATTCAAAGAAACAATATTTTATACTATCTGTCGTTTATGTTATTTTTGTTTGTGAATTACATAGGACACAGTGGTTTATCTCTTCGTTATATTTTTTTTCTAGGGATACGGGTGCCGGCACTTGTTTTTATTTTACTGATTTTAGGGACAAAAATTTTAAGCGATTTAAGAACTAAAAACCAGTTATTTATCTTCTCCGGTCTAATATTACTAACAGCTTTTATTGCCTATAACATGAAAAGTACTTTTGCTGGTCTTAATATTATGACGACTCTATTTTTCATTTTAGGTTTGAAAGATATTCCAATAAAGAATTTATTAAGAATTTGGCTATGGGAAATAGGTGGATTAATGATTGTGACATATATTTCTTACAAGTTAGGAATTGTAGGAGATGTATTTGGTTATAGAGATGGTATCTTATCTCGTTATTCATTAGGTTATATTTTTAATACTTTGCCAGCTAATTATTTCTTTCAATTTACAGTAATATATTTATTCTATCGAGAAAAGAAGATTAAGTTAATTGAGATGCTATTCTTACTTCTAATCAATTATCGTATATACATATATACGGATACAAAATCAGCTTTCTATTTTAGTATACTTGCACTATTTGTTTTTCTTCTTGTGAAATTTATTAAAATTCCAAATAGTTTGATTAACTTTATTAATAGATATTTGATTTTACTGGCAATTTTTATTCCTCTATTTTTTTATCATATAATTATGGTAGTGGTCTACCAATTTATGTAACTTTAAATAGAATTCTAACAGACAGACTAATGTTGGGATATAGGGCTTTAAATGAATATGGATTCAGTTGGTTTGGTCAGCCTATTCAAATTGTAATAGGAGAGCAGGTTTCTCAGTTTAATAAGTATTTTTACATTGATTCATCTTTCCTCAGTATAGCTGTCAGACAAGGAATTATTTTTCTCTTCTTGATTGTGATTGCTTATATAATGTTATCTAGCCACAAAGCGATAAAAAATAATTTATATTACATGTTATCTTTTGCTGTTATAACATTACACGGAATGTTTGATCCACAGTTTATAGAGCTGGTTTATAATCCTCTACTTTTGTTCTTGGGTTTATTATTTTATAGTGACGAAAACTATGAATTGAATTCTGAAGAAAGATTTTCACCAATTGGAAATGGAGAATTGTATTTTGACAAAAATTAAGAAGGAGGAAAAATAAAATGATATCTATAGTGGTACCAATCTATAATGTTGAAAGCTTCCTTCAGGATTGTTTAGATAGTATTGTTCTACAGACCTATAAAAATTATGAAGTCATATTGGTTAATGATGGATCTAATGACCAGTCATTGGCTATTGCTCAGAGATATGTTGCTTCTGATAGTCGGTTCCATATTATTAGTCAAAAAAATGCAGGTTTGAGTGCAGCCAGAAATGCAGCTATCCCCTATATTAAAGGTGAATATGTTACTTTTGTAGACAGTGATGACAAGTTGCATCCTAAGTTTTTAGAAATTTGTATAAGCTATATGTCTGAGGATGTTGATGCAGTGGAAACTGGACGGAATTATATTACTGAGGATTCTATTGGAGAGTCAAATAAAATTTTGAGGCTTTATCCAGAAAGTTCAGAAATATCCTATTATACTGGAGCAAACGAAATGATTGCTGCGATTAGTCAAGGGAAACTGTACCAAAGTGTATTTCCGCGGCTTCTTCGATCCAACCTGATTACTCCTAATTTCTTCCCTCGTGGTCTTATTTTTGAAGACCTTGCGAGTACACCTCAGTTACATATGAGGATGCGTAAAGTAGTGAAAGTACATAAAGCACTATTTTATTATCGAGTTAGGAAGAACAGTATTACGACTAAGACTTTTACTGAGAAAAATTTAGACCTATTTAAAGTATGTGATTTAGTTGAAAAGGACTTTTTATCTCAACAAAATACAAGTGTGTTGCCAGATGTATATTTTCTTCTCTGCAAAAATATTCTGTTTCAGTATAATCTGTATATGACCTGGAAAAATCCATATAGAGTTCGATATGAAGAATATTTGAGAAAGTATCTTCCTCATTTAAACGATTATTCAAATTCAGATATCAATTTATTTAAAACTTTTCCTAAATTCTTCTATATACTGTTTAGATTCAAGAAGTATATGGAGAGCGCGAAACAAAAAATACAATCTCAATTCTGGAAAAAGGAGTCAGAGTGAATAAACAAGAACACACTATGCATTATTAAATTCAGCTGTTGGATTTAGTACTCAATTCATAAGAATTATTCTATCATTTATTAATAGAACAATTTTTGTCCATTTTTTGGGTATAACTTATCTAGGTATTAATGGTCTTTTTACGAGTATTCTTTCAATCCTTTCCTTGGCTGAACTAGGGATGACAACAGCAATTGCTTATTCTTTATATAAACCCTTAGCAGAGGAGAATTATTCTAAGGTTTTTGCCTATTTAGATTTATTTAAGAATATTTATCGTAAAATTGCGATGGTTGTTTTTGCTTTAGGGGTTGTAGTGTCGCTCTTCCTACCAATTTTTATGAATGAAGTTGAGGTGACGGGTCAAATAGTTTTAATCTACTACCTATTCCTTCTCAATTCAGTCATAAGCTATTTATTTACTTATAAAAGAACATTGCTCGATGCCGATCAAAGGCGCTATATAAATGTTTCTATAGACTTTTTGGTTTTTTTAGGAGGCTCTATTCTCCAAATATTTGTTTTGCTTATAACAAAAAACTATATTCTTTATTTGCTTTTAGCAATTATTATGACGGTTACTAGTAATTTAATCGTTTCTGTGGCTGTAAATAGGATTTATGCGAATGTTATTCCCCAGAAATATGATAGTATATCAGAAACTGAGAAACAGACTTTTTTTAAAAGTGTAAAAGGAACCTTAATATCCAAAGTATCAGAGACTATAGTTTTCGGAACAGACAATTTGCTTATGTCAACTTTTATAAGCTTGGCTACAGTTGGAATTTATTCCAATTATACTCTATTAACTACGACGCTACAAAGAATGATTGGCCAACTTGTTGCATCTTTGAGTGGAACGGTAGGAAATTTTGTTCATTCTGATGAGAACCAAGAAAAGTCTTTTGAAGTTCTTAAAAGACTTCAGTTTATTGTCTTCATGATAGTTTATTTAGTGTCAGTTGGACTTTTAATTTTTATTAACCCTTTTATCCAGATATGGATAGGCAAGGATTATTTACTTTCGAGTACGGTTATATTGATGCTTACCATTAGTTTTTTTATTACCAATTATCGGATACCTTATCTGACGTTTATTAATAGTTATGGTTTGTTTTGGGAGCAGCGCATTAAAAATTCTGTAGAAGCTTTATTAAATATTGTTCTATCTTTGTTATTCTTAAATATTTTTCAGTTAGGAATTTCTGGAATCCTTGTGGGAACTATTTGTTCTTCCTTGTTAACTGTAGTTTGGTTTGAGCCGTATACTGTTTTTAAATACGGTTTAAAAATTAATCCTAAAAAAGCGTGGAATGAAATTTTTAAACATTATTTAATTGCAAGTGTAACCTTTTTAATTATTTACCTCTATTCAGTTACAATTTCTATGCAATTAAATCTTGTTACTAGAATTATTAGTGGTATAGGTATTTATATATCTCTAATAGTAATTCTTATTCTTAGCTTCAGAAAGAAATCAGAATTTGATTACCTGATCACTATATTAAAGAGGTTTTCGAAAAAATAAAATTGCAACTTTAATAAAAAACTCTATTTAATAAACTTTCATGATGCCATTCTCTTTCCGTTTAAAACTAGATAGATTTGCAAGTAGTGCTGAAAGTTAGTTATATTGTTTTTGTAACATTATCTATATAGATAATGTTAACTTGACTTTGATTTATGCCTTGGACGTATTTCTTGGCGTGATAGTTAGTTTGTTATACTGACTTATTATTTAATAACTTTCGTAAATATTTCCTATAAAATCTTGGAGTTATAGCAGTTAGTATTACTTTCAAAAAGTAGATGGCTGAGTTAACTCTAAACAATAGATAATTTTATGGTTCAAAACAAGAGGGAGAAGATAATGGATAAGATACAAATCTAAATCTTCAATTAATAGTTTATTTTGATGAAGAGTCATCTAAACTGAAGTACGAGCTAATAGCTTTGACTGCAACATATAATGAAAAATAAAAAAAATGATAATCTTAGAAAGGTTACCTATAATGAAAGGTATTATTTTAGCAGGTGGTTCGGGAACACGTTTATATCCCCTTACTCGCGTTGCATCAAAACAACTGATGCCGGTTTATGATAAACCGATGATTTACTACCCACTTTCAACATTGATGTTGGCTGGGATAAGGGATATTTTGATTATCTCAACTCCTCAAGATCTGCCTCGTTTTAAAGAACTTTTGCAAGATGGCTCTGAATTTGGGATTCAATTGTCTTATGCAAAGCAACCGAGTCCAGATGGTTTGGCACAAGCCTTTATCATTGGGGAAGAGTTTATTGGAACTGATAGTGTTGCTCTGATCTTAGGTGACAATATCTATCATGGTCCTGGTCTTTCGAAGATGCTACAAAAGGCCGCAAGTAAGAAGTCAGGAGCGACTGTCTTTGGCTATCACGTGAAGGATCCAGAACGCTTTGGTGTAGTTGAGTTTGATGAAGATATGAACGCTATTTCTATTGAAGAAAAGCCAGAATATCCTCGTTCAAATTATGCAGTTACAGGCCTTTATTTTTACGATAATGATGTAGTAGAAATTGCTAAAAATATTAAACCAAGCCCTCGTGGTGAATTGGAAATTACAGATGTTAACAAAGCTTATCTAAATCGTGGAGATTTATCCGTTGAGGTTATGGGACGTGGATTTGCTTGGTTGGATACTGGAACTCATGAAAGTTTACTTGAGGCTTCACAGTATATTGAGACAGTACAACGGATGCAAAATGTCCAGGTCGCAAATTTGGAAGAAATTGCTTACCGCATGGGCTATATCAGTCGCGAAGATGTGTTGAAGTTAGCCCAACCGCTTAAGAAAAATGAATATGGGCAGTATCTGCTCCGTTTGATTGGAGAAGCATAGATGACAGATAATTTTTTCGGTAAGACTCTTGCGGCACGCAAGGTTGATGCAATTCCAGGTATGTTGGAGTTTGATATCCCAGTTCATGGAGATAATCGTGGCTGGTTTAAAGAAAATTTCCAGAAGGAAAAAATGATTCCACTTGGATTTCCAGAGTCATTCTTTGCAGAAGGGAAATTGCAAAACAATGTATCCTTCTCACGAAACATGTCCTCCGTGGCCTCCACGCAGAACCTTGGGATAAGTACATCTCTGTAGCAGATGGTGGTAAAGTTCTGGGTTCTTGGGTTGATCTACGCGAGGGAGAAACCTTTGGTAATACTTATCAAACAATTATTGATGCAAGCAAGGGAATTTTTGTCCCTCGAGGTGTGGCCAATGGTTTCCAGGTCTTATCAGATACAGTTTCTTATAGTTATCTGGTTAATGACTATTGGGCTCTAGAACTCAAACCCAAGTATGCTTTTGTAAACTATGCTGATCCAGCTCTTGGTATCGAATGGGAAAATCTTGCAGAAGCAGAAGTTTCAGAAGCAGATAAAAATCATCCACTATTTAAGGATGTGAAACCTTTGAAAAAAGAGGATTTGTAAAGTATGAAGGAATTTTTAGAATCTAGAGAATCAAAAAAAATACAATTACATTTAGGATTATCAATTATCCTCTTGTCTCTAGTTGCGACAATAAAAGGGGGAGTTAATTCAGGAAATACATTTCAATTTTTGGAATGTTTATCAATCGGTGTCTCAGCATTTTTGATTACTTTTATAGGAATGTTTGGGAATGAAAAAATTTTTGATAATTGGAAGGGACTTTTTAATAAAAAGAGTAAGGGGGAGAAAATATTCTTTCTTATAATTCCAATTGTTTTGTTATTATTATTATCTGTTTTTTATTATTTATTTAATAAAGTTCCTGATTTTTTCAAATTCTTGAATAAAGAGCTTGATTTACCTCAAGAAGATTATTTGATAATGAGTATTAATGATATATTTAGATACGTTATGGTTTTAGTATGGAACTTTGTATGTTATATAGTAACTAGTATGATGATTTCGATGGAATTAACATTTATTGGGATAATATTTTTTGATAGAACTTCAGAGTATTATTCACAGATTGGAGAAAAGAAAATAAATGACTGAATACAAAAATATTATCGTGACAGGTGGAGCTGGTTTTATCGGTTCTAACTTTGTCCATTATGTTTACGAGAACTTTCCAGATGTTCACGTGACAGTATTAGACAAGTTGACTTATGCTGGAAACCGCGCTAATATTGAGGAAATTTTAGGCAATCGTGTTGAGTTAGTTGTAGGTGACATTGCTGATGTTGAGTTGGTAGACAAATTAGCAGCTCAAGCAGATGCGATTGTTCACTATGCAGCAGAAAGCCACAATGATAATTCACTCAATGATCCATCTCCATTTATCCATACTAACTTCATCGGAACCTATACTTTATTAGAGGCGGCTCGCAAGTACGATATCCGCTTCCACCATGTATCGACAGATGAAGTTTATGGGGATCTCCCTCTACGCGAAGATTTGCCAGGTCATGGTGAAGGTCCAGGTGAGAAATTTACTGCTGAAACCAAGTACAATCCGAGCTCTCCATATTCATCAACTAAAGCAGCCTCAGACTTGATTGTGAAAGCTTGGGTACGATCGTTTGGTGTTAAGGCAACGATTTCTAACTGTTCAAATAACTACGGTCCTTATCAGCACATCGAAAAATTCATCCCACGTCAGATTACTAACATCCTAAGTGGAATTAAGCCAAACTTTATGGAGAAGGTAAGAACGTTCGTGACTGGATTCATACCAATGACCATTCTTCAGGTGTTTGGACAATCTTGACAAAAGGGGAAATTGGTGAGACCTACTTGATTGGAGCTGATGGCGAGAAGAACAACAAGGAAGTTTTGGAACTAATCCTTAAGGAAATGGGACAACCTGCCGATTCCTATGATCATGTGACTGACCGTGCAGGACATGACCTTCGCTATGCAATTGACGCAAGCAAGCTCCGTGATGAGTTGGGCTGGAAACCAGAATTTACAAACTTCGAACAAGGTCTCAAAGAAACCATCCAATGGTATAAAGATAACCAAGAGTGGTGGCGGGGAGAAAAAGAAGCTGTTGAAGCCAACTACGCTAAAACGCAAGAGGTTCTTGAAAAATAAAAGGCAGAAACTTTCTGCTTTTTATTGCTATACCGAAGAATTGTGAATCAGTTGAAAGGAAGAAAAATGATTTTAATTACAGGGGCAAATGGCCAATTAGGAACGGAACTTCGCTATTTATTGGACGAACGTAATGAAGAATTCGTTGCTGTTGATGTGGCTGAGATGGATATTACCGATGCAGAAATGGTTGAGAAAGTTTTTGAAGAGGTAAAACCGACTTTAGTCTACCATTGTGCAGCTTACACGGCTGTTGATGCAGCAGAAGATGAAGGAAAAGAACTGGACTTCGCCATCAATGTGACGGGGACAGAAAATGTCGCAAAAGCATCCGAAAAGCATGGAGCAACTCTAGTCTACATCTCTACAGATTATGTATTTGACGGTAAGAAACCAGTAGGGCAAGAGTGGGAAGTGGATGACAAACCAGATCCTCAAACTGAATATGGTCGTACTAAACGTATGGGAGAGGAGATTGTAGAAAAATACGTTTCAAACTTCTATATTATCCGTACTGCCTGGGTTTTTGGAAATTACGGCAAAAACTTCGTGTTCACAATGCAAAATCTTGCTAAAACTCATAAGACCTTAACCGTTGTAAATGATCAACATGGTCGACCAACCTGGACGCGTACCCTGGCCGAGTTCATGACTTTCCTAGCTGGAAATTGCAAGGAATTTGGTTATTATCATTTGTCAAATGATGCCGCGGAAGACACAACTTGGTATGACTTTGCAGTTGAAATTTTGAAGGATACAGATGTTGAAGTCAAGCCAGTAGACTCAAGCCAATTTCCTGCCAAAGCTAAACGTCCACTAAACTCAACAATGAGCCTTGCAAAAGCTAAAGCTACTGGATTTGTCATTCCAACTTGGCAGGATGCCTTGAAAGAATTTTATAAACAAGAAATAAAATAAGAAGCTAGTTTCAAGCTTCTTTTTCTTTTTAGGAAAAATGGGACACCCTTAAAAACAAACCTAGATTGTTTAGTGAATTTTGATATCATCACGGTTGTAAAAATGAGTAGGAAAAATTGAAATTAAAAAAATAAACTTTGAAAAAAACAGGAACTTTCATGACTTTTTTCAGTTTTTCCGACTCTTTTACACTGTTTTTCAGAGAAAAAGATAAAAAGATGGACTTGTAATGGAATATTAAAATAAATTTAATGAAAAACCTTCGATAAAATCATAAAAAAATGGCCACGAATCGGATTTTTGTGATATAATATTCTGTGAATAGCTATGCCTTCTTGTAGCTGTTAAAAAAATCAAAGTGTGAAACTTGGAAGATAGAGAGGACGCAATGTAATGACTAGAAATGGTTTCTTTACAGGCTTAGATATTGGAACAAGCTCAATTAAAGTGTTAGTTGCTGAGCTTGTAGACGGTGAAGTAAATGTAATCGGTGTTAGCAACGCCAAAAGTAAAGGTGTCAAGGATGGAATTATCGTTGACATCGAGGCCGCAGCAACGGCTATCAAATCTGCTATTTCTCAAGCAGAAGAAAAAGCAGGGATTTCAATCAAATCAGTAAATGTTGGACTTCCAGCAAACTTGTTGCAAGTGGAACCAACTCAAGGAATGATTCCTGTAACATCAGATACAAAAGAAATTACAGATCAAGATGTTGAGAATGTTGTCAAATCAGCTTTGACTAAGAGCATGACACCTGATCGTGAAGTGATTACGTTTGTGCCAGAAGAATTTGTAGTAGACGGTTTCCAAGGTATTCGTGACCCACGTGGTATGATGGGTGTTCGTTTGGAAATGCGTGGGCTTCTCTATACAGGTCCAAGAACCATTCTTCACAACCTTCGTAAAACTGTAGAACGTGTTGGAGTTCAAGTCGATAACGTGATTATTTCACCGCTTGCAATTGTAAACTCTGTTCTTAACGAAGGCGAACGTGAGTTTGGAGCGACTGTTATCGATATGGGTGGTGGCCAAACAAGTGTTGCTACTATCCGTAATCAAGAACTTCAATACACAAATGTTTACCAAGAAGGTGGCGATTACGTCACTAAAGACATTTCAAAAGTTCTTAAAACTTCTAAGAAGATTGCAGAAGGTTTGAAGCTTAACTACGGTGAAGCTTATCCGCAACTTGCAAGCAAAGAAACTTTCCAAGTTGAAGTGATTGGTGAAGTAGAACCTGTTGAAGTTACAGAAGAATTCTTGGCTCAAATTATTTCAGCTAGATTGAAACACATCTTTGAACAAATCAAACAAGATTTGGAAAGAAGACATTTGTTGGACTTGCCGGGAGGTATTGCTCTGATTGGTGGAAATGCTATTCTACCAGGTATCGTTGAGCTTGCCCAAGAAGTACTTGGAGTTCGTGTGAAACTTTATGTACCAAACCAAGTAGGTATCCGCAATCCTGCATTTGCTCATGTGATTAGTTTGTCAGAATTTGCTGGAAGTCTTACAGAAGTGAATGTTTTGGCTCAAAGAGCTATCAGAGGAGATCAAGTTCTACGTCAACAACCAATTGATTTCAGAACTTCAAGTCAGGAAAAACCTGCAGCTTCTCAACGTTCAGTGTTTGGTACAACTTCAACTGAATCAGCAGAACCAACTTATACTGCTGAATCAGCAACTCCAAATCAATCAGAAGAAAAACCAAAATTGACTGACCGATTCCGTAGCTTAATCGGAAGCATGTTTGATGAATAGGATAGAGGAATAAAATATGACATTTTCATTTGATACAGCAGCAGCACAAGGTGCAGTAATTAAAGTAATTGGTGTCGGTGGTGGCGGTGGAAACGCCATTAACCGCATGGTTGACGAAGGCGTTTCAGGTGTTGAGTTCATCGCAGCCAACACAGATGTACAAGCCTTGAGCAGTACAAAAGCTGAAACAGTTATCCAACTTGGTCCAAATTAACTCGCGGACTTGGTGCTGGAGGACAGCCTGAAGTTGGCCGTAAGGCTGCTGAAGAAAGCGAAGAAGTAATTACTGAAGCTATCAGTGGTGCAGATATGGTCTTCATCACTGCTGGTATGGGTGGTGGTTCTGGTACAGGTGCTGCACCAGTTATCGCTCGTATCGCTAAAGGTTTAGGTGCTTTGACTGTCGGTGTTGTGACACGTCCATTCGGTTTCGAAGGAAGCAAACGTGGTCAATTCGCAGTCCAAGGGATCAACGAACTTCGTGAACATGTTGATACTCTCTTGATTATCTCAAACAACAACTTATTAGAAATTGTTGACAAGAAAACTCCACTTCTTGAAGCATTGTCTGAAGCAGATAACGTTCTTCGTCAAGGTGTTCAAGGGATTACAGATTTGATTACAAATCCTGGTTTGATCAACTTGGACTTCGCTGACGTGAAGACTGTAATGGCAAACAAAGGAAATGCTCTTATGGGTATTGGTATCGGTAGCGGAGAAGAGCGTGTTATCGAAGCGGCTCGTAAAGCTATCTACTCACCACTTCTTGAAACAACTATTGATGGAGCAGAAGATGTTATCGTTAACGTAACTGGTGGTTTGGATATGACTTTGATTGAAGCAGAAGAAGCTTCTGAAATCGTCAATCAAGCTGCTGGACATGGCGTAAATATCTGGCTCGGTACTTCTATTGATGAATCAATGAAAGATGAAATCCGTGTAACTGTTGTTGCTACTGGAGTTCGTCAAGATGCAGTCGAAAAAGTTGTAGCGCCACAACCAAGACAAGCGTCATTCCGTGAACCAGTAAAATCTGGACATACACACACTTATGACCGTCATTTTGATTTGGCAGAAACAGCTGAACTTCCAACTCCTTCACAACGTCACACTGAAGCGCCTAAAGCATCAGCTTTTGGTGATTGGGACTTGAGACGTGATTCAATTGTTCGTCAAGGTGAATCAGTCATATCTCCAGTTGAACGTTTCGAAGCACCAGCTTCTGACGAAGATGAGTTGGAAACACCACCATTCTTTAAAAACCGTTAATAGAGATGGATTTAAAAGAAAATACAAATCAGGTATTTCAACAGGTTACAAAAGCAATTCAAGAAACCGGCCGTGAAGACGGTTCGGTTTCTGTAATTGCCGTAACAAAATATGTTGATATTGCAACTGCAGCAAATTTGATTGACCAAGGAGTCAAACACATCGGTGAAAACCGTGTCGACAAATTTCTTGAAAAGTATCATGCTTTAAGTGATAAAGATGTTACTTGGCACTTGATTGGTAGCTTACAAAGAAGAAAAGTCAAGGATATCATTCCTTATGTTGATTATTTTCACGCTTTAGATTCTTTGAAATTAGCCCAAGAGATTCAAAAACGTGCCGATCGAACCGTTAAATGTTTTTTGCAGGTCAATATTTCTGGAGAGGAAAGCAAGCATGGTTTTTCAAAAGAAGAACTATTGACAGTCTTGCCAGACTTGTCTAGCTTAGATCAAATCGAGTATGTTGGTCTCATGACCATGGCTCCCTTTGAGGCCCAAACAGAAGAGTTGCAAAAAATCTTTAAAGAAACGCAAGAGTTGCAACAATACATCCGTGAACAACAATTCCCCAATATGCCAATGACAGAACTAAGTATGGGAATGAGTCGTGACTACAAAGAAGCGATTCAATGTGGCTCGACTTTTGTTCGAATTGGTACAGCATTTTTTAAATAGGAAATAATCATGTCATTAAAAGATAAATTTGATAAATTTATAGATTACTTTACAGAAGATGGAGATGAAGTTGCTTCAGAAGTTGTAGCTGCACAACCTGAACGTTCACTAGCTTCGGTTCCTCAAAAAAGAGAATTGCCAAAGCAAGCTGCTGCTCAAGATTCTTCTTCAGTCGAAGCAAAAGAGAAAAATATTACAAAACTTCATGCCCGTCAGCAACAACTAGCAATTGAAAGCCATCGCTCTACTGAAAAAGTAACCATCGATGTTCGTTACCCACGCCGTTACGAAGATGCAACAGATATTGTTGATTTGTTGGCTGGAAATGAAAGTATCTTGATTGACTTCCAATATATGACAGAAGTTCAAGCTCGTCGTTGTTTGGATTACTTGGATGGAGCACGTCATGTCCTTGCTGGTGAGTTAAGAAAAGTAGCGAACACAATGTATCTTTTGACGCCAGTAGGTGTTGTGGTAAACATTGAGGATATTCGTTTACCAGAAGAAGCTCAAAGCGAAGAGTACGACTTTGACATGAAGAGAAATAGAGTACGTTAATGTTTCTAATAATTCGTTTTATCCAAATGCTACAGACATCTATTCACTGATACTTGTAGCTTTTGCTCTATTATCATGGTTTCCAAATGCCTATAACACACAGTTGGGGAAATTTTTAGAGACTTTGTGTAAACCAATTCTTGAGCCTCTAAAACGTCTACCTCTTCAAATCGCAGGTTTGGATTTCTCTGTTTGGATAGCCCTAATTCTCTTGCGGATGATTAGTCGCTATCTCATCAATTTGCTGGTCGTATTATGAGCAAGGAACTTTACCAACATTTCGCAACGGAGGATATTCCATTCATCGATAAGGGCTTGGAATGGTTGAGTCAAGTCGAGGAGCACTATGCACCGATTTTATCTCCTTTTATAAATCCTCACCAAGTATTTATCTTGGAAACTTTGGGAAATAATAGAGGGATAAAAGTCTTCTCTAGTACGAGTTATATCTCTTCGGAATACGCTAGGGTTATTTTAGCGCCCGATTACTTCACGCCAAGTTTGGAAGATTTTGAAATGACCTTGCTTGAGATCGTGTATCCCAGCAAGTTTCAGCAACTGATCCATTCAAAGATATTGGGTACAGTTCTCAATCGATTAGGTATTGACCGTAAGTTATTCGGAGACATTCTGGTGACAGAAGATAAAGCCCAAATTATTGTCGATCGAAGATTTACCACTCTTTTCCAAGATGGAATTCAAAAGATTTCCAAGTTGCCTGTAAGTTTAGTAGAACGCTCTTTTTCAGATATGATAGAATCTAAAGACGAGTATCAAGAAAAAGAAGTCTTGGTTTCAAGTCTTCGTCTGGATACCTTCTTATCTAGCATATTGAAATTATCTCGTTCCCAAACTTCGGCTCTGGTTGAAAAAAAGTTGGTTCAAGTCAACTATCATATAGTTGAAAAGTCGGACTATCCGGTAAAAATTGGTGATTTAATCAGCGTCAGACGCTTTGGTCGAATTATCTTACTCAAAGAAAATGGTCAAACCAAGAAGGATAAGAAAAAATTAACAGTCCAGCTACTATTAAGCAAGTGAGAAAAATATGTCAATTACACCACAAGAAATTACTGATAAAGAATTCTCAAGAAAATTCAGAGGCTACGATCAGGAAGAAGTTGACCTATTTCTAGATAAGATTTATTTTGAATTAGAGGAATTAATCCGAAACAAAGAGGAAACTGAACTCTACATCAAAAAACTAGAAGAACGTCTTTCCGACTATACGAATGATATTCCTAAGAGAACAGTAACAAGCGAGCAAGAACCAGAAGCAATTCATGATTCTATTTTTTATTAAATAAGTGAGGAAAAATATGCCAATTACATCGTTAGAAATTAAGGATAAAACCTTTGGTGTTCAGTTTAGAGGTTTTAACCGTGAAGAAGTTGATGAATTTTTAGATATTGTTGTTTGTGACTATGAAGCACTTGTACGAAGCAATCATGAAAAAGAACAACACATTAAAAACTTAGAAGAACGTTTGTCGTATTTTGATGAGATTAAGGATTCATTGAGTCAATCAGTTTTGATTGCCCAAGACACAGCTGAACGTGTGAAACAAGCTGCGAATGACCGTTCTAATAACATCATTAAGCAGGCTGAGCAAGATGCTCAACGCTTGCTTGATGAAGCAAAATACAAAGCCAATGAAATTTTGCGACAAGCAACAGATAATGCTAAAAAAGTTGCTGTAGAAACTGAAGAGTTGAAGAACAAGAGTCGCGTCTTCCACCAACGTTTGAAATCAACAATCGAAAGTCAGTTGGCTATTGTTGATTCATCAGATTGGGAAGAAATTTTGCGTCCGACTGCAACTTATCTTCAAACGAGCGACGAAGCATTCAAGGAAGTCGTCCAAGAGGTTCTAGGTGAAGATGTATCTTCATATCATGATGAAGAACCAATTGACATGACTCGTCAATTTTCTCCAGAAGAAGTTGCAGAACTTCAAGCGCGTATTGAAGCAGCTAACAAAGAATTGTTAGAGGCTGAACAAGCTGCTGAAGAGTCAACTGAAGTTGAAGTTCAGCCAGTTGCTGAAACTCCTGTTGAACCAGCACATGAGGAAGGACCTCAAGATGATGCTGACACTCAACAAGAATCAGTTCTAATTTTATAAGAATCTCATTAGAGAACAAGAATTTATCAAACACATTTCAAGCGAGTAGGAGATGGTGGAAGTCCTACAATCCCTGTTGGTAAATTTATCCTCTCTTAGTATCAAATCTGAAAATAGTAAGATTTGACGTTGCCCACGTTACGGGAAAAGAGGGAAAGAGACTAGGTCTTTTTCCGAACAAAGGTGGTACCACGATTTTCGTCCTTTTTGCGAGTCGTGGTTTTTATATTGTCAATTTACATTAAAGGAGTAAACATGAAACTTAAAGAAACCCTCAATCTTGGGAAAACAGAATTTCCAATGCGTGCCGGCCTTCCAACCAAAGAGCCAGTTTGGCAAAAGGAATGGGAGGAAGCAAAACTCTATCAACGTCGTCAAGAATTAAATGAAGGAAAACCGCATTTCACGCTTCATGATGGCCCTCCGTATGCCAACGGGAACATCCACGTAGGACATGCCATGAACAAGATCTCTAAAGATATCATTGTTCGTTCTAAGTCTATGTCAGGATTTTATGCACCTTACATCCCAGGTTGGGATACTCATGGTTTGCCAATTGAGCAAGTTTTGGCAAAACAAGGTGTTAAACGCAAAGAGATGGACCTTGTTGAATACTTGAAACTTTGCCGTGAATACGCTCTGTCTCAAGTAGATAAACAACGCGAAGACTTTAAACGTTTGGGTGTTTCTGGTGACTGGGAAAATCCATATGTAACACTAACTCCTGACTATGAAGCAGCTCAAATCCGTGTCTTTGGTGAAATGGCTAATAAAGGCTATATTTACCGTGGAGCAAAGCCTGTTTACTGGTCATGGTCATCTGAGTCTGCGCTTGCTGAAGCGGAAATTGAATACCACGACTTGGTTTCAACCTCCCTTTACTATGCCAATAAGGTCAAAGATGGCAAAGGTGTTCTAGATACTGATACTTATATCGTCGTTTGGACAACAACTCCATTCACCATCACGGCTTCTCGTGGTTTGACTGTTGGTGCGGATATTGATTACGTCTTGGTGCAACCAGTTGGCGAAACTCGTAAGTTTGTGGTTGCTTCAGAATTGTTGAACAGTTTGTCTGAGAAATTTGGTTGGGCAGATGTTCAAGTTTTGGCTACTTACCGTGGTTCAGAATTGAACCAAATTGTGACAGAGCACCCATGGGATACAGCAGTAGATGAACTCGTTATCCTTGGTGACCACGTTACAACTGACTCTGGTACTGGTATCGTCCATACAGCTCCTGGTTTTGGTGAGGATGACTACAATGTAGGTATTGCCAATGGCCTCGAAGTTGCTGTTACTGTTAACGAACGTGGAATCATGATGGAGAATGCTGGTCCTGACTTTGAAGGCCAATTCTATGACAAGGTTGTACCAACGGTTATCGAAACTTGGTGATTTGCTTCTTGCTCAAGAAGAAATCTCTCACTCATACCCATTTGACTGGCGTACGAAAAAACCAATCATCTGGCGTGCAGTTCCACAATGGTTTGCTTCAGTATCAAAATTCCGTCAAGATATCTTGGATGAAATCGAAAAGTGAAATTCCACTCAGAATGGGGTAAAGTACGTCTTTACAACATGATCCGTGACCGTGGTGACTGGGTAATCTCACGTCAACGTGCCTGGGGAGTTCCTCTTCCAATCTTCTATGCAGAAGACGGAACGCCTATCATGACAGCTGAAACAATTGAACATGTAGCTCAACTCTTTGAAGAGCATGGTTCAATCATCTGGTGGGAACGTGATGCTAAAGACCTCTTGCCAGAAGGATTTACGCATCCAGGTTCACCAAATGGGGAATTCAAGAAAGAAACTGACATCATGGACGTTTGGTTTGACTCAGGCTCATCATGGAACGGAGTAGAGGTTAACCGTCCAGAACTTAAATACCCAGCTGATCTTTACCTTGAAGGTTCAGACCAATATCGTGGTTGGTTCAACTCTTCTCTTATCACATCTGTGGCGAATCATGGTGTGGCACCATACAAGCAAATCTTGTCACAAGGTTTTGCTTTAGATGGTAAAGGAGAGAAGATGTCTAAATCTCTTGGGAACACCATTGCTCCAAGTGATGTTGAAAAACAATTCGGTGCTGAAATCTTGCGTCTTTGGGTAACCAGTGTAGACTCAAGCAATGACGTACGTATCTCAATGGATATCTTGAGCCAAGTGTCTGAGACTTACCGTAAGATCCGTAATACACTTCGTTTCTTGATTGCTAACACATCTGACTTTAATCCAGCTGAGGATGCAGTTGCTTACGAAGAACTTCGTTCAGTTGATAAGTACATGACCATTCGCTTTAACCAACTTGTCAAGACCATTCGTGATGCTTATGCTGACTTTGAATTCTTGACAATCTATAAAGCCCTAGTGAACTTTATCAATGTTGATTTGTCTGCCTTCTACCTTGACTTGCCAAAGATGTTGTTTACATTGAAGGAGCTAAGTCACTTGAACGTCGTCAAATGCAAACAGTCTTCTATGATATTTTGGTGAAAATCACTAAGCTCTTGACTCCAATCCTTCCTCACACTGCAGAAGAAATCTGGTCTTATCTTGAGTTTGAGGCAGAAGACTTCGTTCAATTGTCAGAATTACCAGAAGCTCAGACTTTTGTCAACCAAGAAGAAATCTTGGATACCTGGTCAGCCTTCATGGACTTCCGTGGACAAGCTCAAAAAGCTTTGGAAGAAGCGCGTAATGAAAAAGTGATTGGTAAATCACTTGAAGCTCACTTGACAGTTTATCCAAACGAAGTCGTGAAAACACTTCTTGGAGCTGCTGATAGCAATGTTGCTCAACTCTTGATTGTCTCAGATTTGACTATCGCAGAAGGACCGGCTCCAGAAAATTCAGTAGCCTTTGAAGATGTAGCCTTCACGGTTGAACGTGCAGCTGGTGAAGTTTGTGACCGTTGCCGTCGTATCGATCCAACAACGACTGAGCGCCACTACCACGCAACCATCTGTGATCACTGTGCAAGCATCGTCGAAGAGAACTTTGCGGACGCAGTCGCAGAAGGCTTTGAAGCCAAATAATCTAACAAAAATACAGGAGTAACTCCTGTATTTTTTTAAAAATTAAAAACTTTAATAAAAATATGGTATAATATACTTTATTAAAATAAAAGGAGACATTTATGAAGACAAAAACACTTGCACAAGTAGATGGATTTATTGGTATCATTGCAGGAGCTGTTTTAGCTTTCTTGCCAATTTTTATTATTTTTCTTGCAGCTATTTCTGAAGATGAAGATGTTGCGGGGCTTGTATTGGGAATCATTTTCATTGTTTTCTCTTTGGTGAAAATTGCAACCCTCATTCTTGGAATTCTTACTCTTGTCTACTATAAGGATGACAAACGTATTTCACTAGCACCATCAATTCTATTTATTGTTGGTTCTGTTGTTGCCTTGATCCCATTCTTTGGATGGATTGGCGGAATTGTCCTCGTAATTGGTGGAGCTTTGTATCTAGCAAGCTTGAAACAATTTAAAATTGAAGGATAAATGATTATCTAAGAGAAGAGTTCAAGCGCTCTTCTCTTTTTCGTTGATTTTAACTAGCTTTTTTGTGAAAAATTGTGTAAAATAGAATAGATAAACGAGGGAAACCTCGAAAAATAAAAGGAGAATCCAACTAATGGTAAAATTGGTTTTCGCTCGCCACGGTGAGTCTGAATGGAACAAAGCTAACCTTTTCACAGGTTGGGCTGACGTAGATCTTTCTGAAAAAGGTACTCAACAAGCTATCGATGCTGGTAAATTGATCAAAGAAGCAGGTATTGAATTTGACCAAGCTTACACATCAGTATTGAAACGTGCAATCAAAACAACTAACCTTGCGCTTGAAGCTTCTGACCAACTATGGGTTCCAGTTGAAAAATCATGGCGCTTGAACGAACGTCACTACGGTGGTTTGACTGGTAAAAACAAAGCTGAAGCTGCTGAACAATTTGGTGATGAACAAGTTCACATCTGGCGTCGCTCATACGATGTATTGCCTCCAGCAATGCCTCGTGATGACGAATACTCAGCTCACACTGACCGTCGTTATGCTTCACTTGACGACTCGGTAATTCCAGATGCTGAAAACTTGAAAGTTACTTTGGAACGTGCCCTTCCATTCTGGGAAGACAAAATCGCTCCAGCACTTAAAGATGGTAAAAACGTATTCGTAGGAGCGCACGGTAACTCAATTCGCGCCCTTGTGAAACACATCAAACAATTGTCAGATGACGAAATCATGGATGTTGAAATTCCAAACTTCCCACCATTGGTATTCGAATTTGACGAAAAATTGAACGTAGTTAAAGAATACTACCTTGGAAAATAATGTAAAATAAGGTCTAGGATTATTCCTAGGCTTTTTTATTTTGAAAACAGAAAACGGATAGTGTAATTTAACTTGTCAAAGACAGGGATTCTTGTTATAATAGTTAGGATGGAGGCGCTATGGCACTTAAAAAAGCAAGTTTAGCCTGTGCGGTTTGTGGTTCAAGAAACTACTCGATTAAAATTAGTGGGAATCCAAAACCGACTCGCTTAGAAGTAAATAAATTTTGTAAACATTGTGGTAAATACACAACACATCGAGAAACGAGATAGGAGATAAGAATGGGTTTTATTAAGGATATCTTTACACTTCTTAAAGATACAACTTGGCCAACTCGAAAACAAAGTTGGGTAGATTTCAAATCTATCATGGAATACACTGCCTTCTTTGTTGTCATCATTTATATTTTTGACCAGTTAATCGTTAGCGGATTAATCCGATTCATTAACATTTTTTAAGATAATATAAATAGGCTGAAAGAAGTTTACCATTAAGAAAGGAAAAAAGATGGATAGTTTTGATAAAGGATGGTTTGTCCTACAAACATATTCTGGTTATGAAAATAAAGTAAAAGAAAATCTCTTGCAACGTGCACAAACATACAATATGTTGGATAATATCCTACGTGTGGAAATTCCAACTCAAACTGTGCAAGTTGAAAAAAATGGGAAGAAAAAAGAAGTTGAAGAAAATCGCTTCCCAGGATATGTCCTTGTGGAAATGGTTATGACTGATGAAGCTTGGTTTGTAGTTCGTAACACACCGAACGTTACAGGATTCGTTGGATCACATGGTAACAGATCTAAACCAACTCCACTTTTGGAACAAGAAATCAGAGATATCTTGGTATCAATGGGACAAACAGTCCAAGAGTTTGATATTAATGTTGAAGTTGGGCAAACAGTCCGCATTATTGATGGCGCATTTACTGATTACACAGGAAAAATCACAGAAATCGATAATAATAAAGTGAAAATGATCATCTCAATGTTTGGTAATGATACAGTAGCAGAAGTAAATCTAAACCAAATCGCCGAGTTGTAAGAATAAAACTGCTTTTATCAGATAGATAGCTAGGAGTTAATTGGGACTCGATAGATGGTTAGTCAACTTTTTTAACCAAACCAGTTGACAAGAGGGAGAAAGTAGGTATAATAGAAAGAGTTGAAAAGCTCAAGGTCCGTTGGTCAAGGGGTTAAGACACCGCCTTTTCACGGCGGTAACACGGGTTCGAATCCCGTACGGACTATGGGTGTATCGTGGTTGATGGAAACAGGTTATAAAAAAAGTTAAAAAAACCTGTTGACAGAGAAAAATGACTGTGATATACTAATATAGTTGTCGCAAGCGCGACAAAGACCTTTGAAAACTGAACAAGACGAACCAATGTGCAGGGCACTATAACTTAAGGTTATAGTACTGAACAATGAAAAAAACAATAAATCTGTCAGTGACAGAAATGAGTGAGAACTCAAACTTTTAATGAGAGTTTGATCCTGGCTCAGGACGAACGCTGGCGGCGTGCCTAATACATGCAAGTAGAACGCTGAAGGAGGAGCTTGCTCTTCTGGATGAGTTGCGAACGGGTGAGTAACGCGTAGGTAACCTGCCTGGTAGCGGGGGATAACTATTGGAAACGATAGCTAATACCGCATAACAGTAGATATCGCATGATATTTGCTTGAAAGGTGCAATTGCACCACTACCAGATGGACCTGCGTTGTATTAGCTAGTTGGTGAGGTAACGGCTCACCAAGGCAACGATACATAGCCGACCTGAGAGGGTGATCGGCCACACTGGGACTGAGACACGGCCCAGACTCCTACGGGAGGCAGCAGTAGGGAATCTTCGGCAATGGACGGAAGTCTGACCGAGCAACGCCGCGTGAGTGAAGAAGGTTTTCGGATCGTAAAGCTCTGTTGTAAGAGAAGAACGAGTGTGAGAGTGGAAAGTTCACACTGTGACGGTATCTTACCAGAAAGGGACGGCTAACTACGTGCCAGCAGCCGCGGTAATACGTAGGTCCCGAGCGTTGTCCGGATTTATTGGGCGTAAAAGCGAGCGCAGGCGGTTAGATAAGTCTGAAGTTAAAGGCTGTGGCTTAACCATAGTACGCTTTGGAAACTGTTTAACTTGAGTGCAAGAGGGAGAGTGGAATTCCATGTGTAGCGGTGAAATGCGTAGATATATGGAGGAACACCGGTGGCGAAAGCGGCTCTCTGGCTTGTAACTGACGCTGAGGGCTCGAAAGCGTGGGGAGCAAACAGGATTAGATACCCCTGGTAGTCCACGCCGTAAACGATGAGTGCTAGGGTGTTAGACCCTTTCCGGGGTTTAGTGCCGTAGCTAACGCATTAAGCACTCCGCCTGGGGAGTACGACCGCAAGGTTGAAACTCAAAGGAATTGACGGGGGCCCGCACAAGCGGTGGAGCATGTGGTTTAATTCGAAGCAACGCGAAGAACCTTACTAGAGTCTTGACATCCCTCTGACCGCTCTAGAGATAGAGTTTTCCTTCGGGACAGAGGTGACAGGTGGTGCATGGTTGTCGTCAGCTCGTGTCGTGAGATGTTGGGTTAAGTCCCGCAACGAGCGCAACCCCTATTGTTAGTTGCCATCATTCAGTTGGGCACTCTAGCGAGACTGCCGGTAATAAACCGGAGGAAGGTGGGGATGACGTCAAATCATCATGCCCCTTATGACCCTGGGCTACACACGTGCTACAATGGCTGGTACAACGAGTCGCAAGCCGGTGACGGCAAGCTAATCTCTTAAAAGCCAGTCTCAGTTCGGATTGTAGGCTGCAACTCGCCTACATGAAGTCGGAATCGCTAGTAATCGCGGATCAGCACGCCGCGGTGAATACGTTCCCGGGCCTTGTACACACCGCCCGTCACACCACGAGAGTTTGTAACACCCGAAGTCGGTGAGGTAACCATTTGGAGCCAGCCGCCTAAGGTGGGATAGATGATTGGGGTGAAGTCGTAACAAGGTAGCCGTATCGGAAGGTGCGGCTGGATCACCTCCTTTCTAAGGATAAGGAATGCACATTGGTCTTGTTTAGTCTTGAGAGGTCTTGTGGGGCCTTAGCTCAGCTGGGAGAGCGCCTGCTTTGCACGCAGGAGGTCAGCGGTTCGATCCCGCTAGGCTCCATTGGTGAGAGATCACCAAGTAATGCACATTGAAAATTGAATATCTATATCAAATAGTAACAAGAAAATAAACCGAAAACGCTGTAGTATTAATAAGAGTTTATGACTGAAAGGTCAAAAAAGTAAGGTTAAGTTAATAAGGGCGCACGGTGGATGCCTTGGCACTAGGAGCCGAAGAAGGACGTGACAAACGACGATATGCCTTGGGTAGCTGTAAGTAAGCGATGATCCAGGGATTTCCGAATGGGGGAACCCAACAGGTACTACCTGTTACCCATATCTGTTAAGGATATGAGGAGGAAGACGCAGTGAACTGAAACATCTAAGTAGCTGCAGGAAGAGAAAGCAAAAGCGATTGCCTTAGTAGCGGCGAGCGAAACGGCAGGAGGGCAAACCGAAGAGTTTACTCTTCGGGGTTGTAGGACTGCAATGTGGACTCAAAGACTATAGAAGAATGACATGGGAAGGTCAGCCAAAGAGAGTGAGAGCCTCGTATTTAAAATAGTCTTTGTACCTAGCAGTATCCTGAGTACGGCGAGACACGTGAAATCTCGTCGGAATCTGGGAGGACCATCTCCCAACCCTAAATACTCCCTAGTGACCGATAGTGAACCAGTACCGTGAGGGAAAGGTGAAAAGCACCCCGGGAGGGGAGTGAAATAGAACCTGAAACCGTGTGCCTACAACAAGTTCGAGCCCGTTAATGGGTGAGAGCGTGCCTTTTGTAGAATGAACCGGCGAGTTACGATATGATGCGAGGTTAAGTTGAAGAGACGGAGCCGTAGGGAAACCGAGTCTGAATAGGGCGCTTTAGTATTATGTCGTAGACCCGAAACCATGTGACCTACCCATGAGCAGGTTGAAGGTGCGGTAAGACGCACTGGAGGACCGAACCAGGGCACGTTGAAAAGTGCTTGGATGACTTGTGGGTAGCGGAGAAATTCCAAACGAACTTGGAGATAGCTGGTTCTCTCCGAAATAGCTTTAGGGCTAGCGTCGACATTAGAGATTCTTGGAGGTAGAGCACTGTTTGGGTGAGGGGTCCATCCCGGATTACCAATCTCAGATAAACTCCGAATGCCAATGAATTATGGTCGGCAGTCAGACTGCGAGTGCTAAGATCCGTAGTCGAAAGGGAAACAGCCCAGACCACCAGCTAAGGTCCCAAAATAATTGTTAAGTGGAAAAGGATGTGGGGTTGCACAGACAACTAGGATGTTAGCTTAGAAGCAGCTATTCATTCAAAGAGTGCGTAATAGCTCACTAGTCGAGTGACCCTGCGCCGAAAATGTACCGGGGCTAAAACAATTTACCGAAGCTGTGGATACCTTTATAGGTATGGTAGGAGAGCGTTCTATGTGTGGAGAAGGTGTACCGTGAGGAGCGCTGGAACGCATAGAAGTGAGAATGCCGGTATGAGTAGCGAAAGACAGGTGAGAATCCTGTCCACCGTAAGACTAAGGTTTCCAGGGGAAGGCTCGTCCGCCCTGGGTTAGTCGGGACCTAAGGAGAGACCGAAAGGTGTATCCGATGGACAACAGGTTGATATTCCTGTACTAGAGTATGTAGTGATGGAGGGACGCAGTAGGCTAACTAAAGCAGACGATTGGAAGTGTCTGTCTAAGCAGTGAGGTGTGAATTGAGTTAAATGCTTAATTCTATAACATTGAGCTGTGATGGGGAGCGAAGTTTAGTAGCGAAGTTAGTGACGTCACACTGCCAAGAAAAGCTTCTAGCGTTTAAACATACTCTACCCGTACCGCAAACCGACACAGGTAGTCGAGGCGAGTAGCCTCAGGTGAGCGAGAGAACTCTCGTTAAGGAACTCGGCAAAATGACCCCGTAACTTCGGGAGAAGGGGTGCTGACTTTAAGTCAGCCGCAGTGAATAGGCCCAAGCAACTGTTTATCAAAAACACAGCTCTCTGCTAAATCGTAAGATGATGTATAGGGGGTGACGCCTGCCCGGTGCTGGAAGGTTAAGAGGAGTGCTTAGCGTAAGCGAAGGTATGAATTGAAGCCCCAGTAAACGGCGGCCGTAACTATAACGGTCCTAAGGTAGCGAAATTCCTTGTCGGGTAAGTTCCGACCCGCACGAAAAGGCGTAATGATTTGGGCACTGTCTCAACGAGAGACTCGGTGAAATTTTTAGTACCTGTGAAGATGCAGGTTACCCGCGACAGGACGGAAAGACCCCATGGAGCTTTACTGCAGTTTGATATTGAGTGTCTGTACCACATGTACAGGATAGGTAGGAGTCTATGAGATCGGGACGCCAGTTTCGAAGGAGACGTTGTTGGGATACTACCCTTGTGTTATGGCCACTCTAACCCGGATAGGTGATCCCTATCGGAGACAGTGTCTGACGGGCAGTTTGACTGGGGCGGTCGCCTCCTAAAAAGGTAACGGAGGCGCCCAAAGGTTCCCTCAGAATGGTTGGAAATCATTCGCAGAGTGTAAAGGTATAAGGGAGCTTGACTGCGAGAGCTACAACTCGAGCAGGGACGAAAGTCGGGCTTAGTGATCCGGTGGTTCCGTATGGAAGGGCCATCGCTCAACGGATAAAAGCTACCCTGGGGATAACAGGCTTATCTCCCCCAAGAGTTCACATCGACGGGGAGGTTTGGCACCTCGATGTCGGCTCGTCGCATCCTGGGGCTGTAGTCGGTCCCAAGGGTTGGGCTGTTCGCCCATTAAAGCGGCACGCGAGCTGGGTTCAGAACGTCGTGAGACAGTTCGGTCCCTATCCGTCGCGGGCGTAGGAAATTTGAGAGGATCTGCTCCTAGTACGAGAGGACCAGAGTGGACTTACCGCTGGTGTACCAGTTGTCTTGCCAAAGGCATCGCTGGGTAGCTATGTAGGGAAGGGATAAACGCTGAAAGCATCTAAGTGTGAAACCCACCTCAAGATGAGATTTCCCATGATTTTATATCAGTAAGAGCCCTGAGAGATGATCAGGTAGATAGGTTAGAAGTGGAAGTGTGGCGACACATGTAGCGGACTAATACTAATAGCTCGAGGACTTATCCAAAGTAACTGAGAATACGAAAGCGAAGGTTTTCTTGGAATTTGATAGATATTCAATTTTGAGTATGTATGACTCAGAGTTAAGTGACGATAGCCTAGGAGATACACCTGTACCCATGCCGAACACAGAAGTTAAGCCCTAGAACGCCGGAAGTAGTTGGGGGTTGCCCCCTGTGAGATATGGAAGTCGCTTAGCTCGAGGGAGTTTAGCTCAGCTGGGAGAGCATCTGCCTTACAAGCAGAGGGTCAGCGGTTCGATCCCGTTAACTCCCATAGGTCCCGTAGTGTAGCGGTTATCACGTCGCCCTGTCACGGCGAAGATCGCGGGTTCGATTCCCGTCGGGACCGTAATAACGAAAGTTATTTGACTCGTTAGCTCAGTTGGTAGAGCAATTGACTTTTAATCAATGGGTCACTGGTTCGAGCCCAGTACGGGTCATATTTGCGGGTTTGGCGGAATTGGCAGACGCACCAGATTTAGGATCTGGCGCTTAACGGCGTGGGGGTTCAAGTCCCTTAACCCGCATAATAGAAATCAGCCGGCTTAGCTCAGTTGGTAGAGCATCTGATTTGTAATCAGAGGGTCGCGTGTTCAAGTCATGTAGCCGGCATTTTTTTAATATAAACCAGAGTCGATGCGAACGTAGTTCAGTGGTAGAACACCACCTTGCCAAGGTGGGGGTCGCGGGTTCGAATCCCGTCGTTCGCTTATAGAGGCCGGGGTGGCGGAACTGGCAGACGCACAGGACTTAAAATCCTGCGATTGGTAACGATCGTACCGGTTCGATTCCGGTCCTCGGCATATATTGAAGAGCACCCTTAGCTCAACTGGATAGAGTACCTGACTACGAATCAGGCGGTTAGAGGTTCGACTCCTCTAGGGTGCATTTACAATTTAATTCGGGAAGTAGCTCAGCTTGGTAGAGTACTTGGTTTGGGACCAAGGTGTCGCAGGTTCGAATCCTGTCTTCCCGATTGATGGCGGTGTAGCTCAGCTGGCTAGAGCGTCCGGTTCATACCCGGGAGGTCGGGGGTTCGATCCCCTTCGCCGCTATAATGATCTTGTTGGACCTTTAGCTCAGCTGGTTAGAGCTCTCGGCTCATAACCGAGTGGTCGTAGGTTCAAGTCCTACAAGGTCCATTGGAATGATGGAGGATTACCCAAGTCCGGCTGAAGGGAACGGTCTTGAAAACCGTCAGGCGTGTAAAAGCGTGCGTGGGTTCGAATCCCACATCCTCCTTTATTTATTATTAACGCGGGATGGAGCAGCTCGGTAGCTCGTCGGGCTCATAACCCGAAGGTCGTAGGTTCAAATCCTGCTCCCGCAATATTTGGCTCGGTAGCTCAGTTGGTAGAGCAATGGATTGAAGCTCCATGTGTCGGCGGTTCGATTCCGTCTCGCGCCATTTTTTAATATGATACTATGCGGGTGTAGTTTAGTGGTAAAACTACAGCCTTCCAAGCTGTTGTCGCGAGTTCGATTCTCGTCACCCGCTTTGAACTTTGTTCAAGTACCAAGTTTTTACTTGGGCGCGTAGCTCAGGTGGTTAGAGCGCACGCCTGATAAGCGTGAGGTCGGTGGTTCGAGTCCACTCGTGCCCATTAATAGGAGAATTACTCAAGAGGCTGAAGAGGACGGTTTGCTAAATCGTTAGGTCGGGTAACTGGCGCAAGGGTTCGAATCCCTTATTCTCCGTAATTAAAGAGCTTTATAGCTCTTTTTTTATTGCCTTAGTCTTATTTTATTCTTTTTATAACTCTTAAACATTTGATATAATGTAAGTGTAATCACTTCAATAATTAGATAACGATAAAGGAGTTTGTTATGGAAGAAAAGGGTATTTTAGGAGTCTTGCTAGTTCTATTTATGAGTTTTTTTATGTTTGGCTGTAGTAATCATAGCTCCGAATATTCTAATCAGGGGCTTAGGCTATCAACAACTGTTAGTCAATCAAATACTAATGAACAAACTTCCGTAGAGTCTAAGAAAAATTTTAAAGAATTCTACAAGCCAGTTTTTGATAATTATCAAAAAATACTTTCTACACCGAAGGATGTAAATGCAATCTCTGATCTCTATAAGAGTTTACAAGGCACTGAACGCCCTATCAATAGTTGGTCTCTTGAAAATGCGGTTTTTCAATCAGATAAGATGCGTTATGCCTATGCGGATCTTAATCAAGATGGTGTAGAGGAATTATTAATAGGCATTGAGCAATCTAATGGTGATTATTTTATTTCGGGTCTTTATTATCTTGTAAATGAGAAACCGATACTTTTAGCAGAAGGTTTTGTAGCCGGCCATGGTGGTGCTAGAAATTCTATGAATATCTATAAGGGAGGCGATATCCTGGAATTAAGTTGGTCCTCTGGAACAGGAGAAGGTAGAGGAGTACTGTATCATCTGAATTTAAACCAGCAAGCTGCAAGTAAACTACAAGAACAGGATATTCGAGTTCCTGGGAATAAAAGTTTGCACTCTGACTTTGGTAAGACAGAAGCCGAATTAATGAACTTCAAGCAACTAGATTGGCAGAAATTTGAAAGCTCTACTAGCACGACCATTTCGGGAGAAAAGCAAAAAGCACCATGGAATCCCAATAAATCTGCCAAACTAGAAGCTTTTATAAAGGGCTGGGGAGAAAGACTAGGACAACCCAATTACCAAAAGGGAATCGCAGGAGGAGATGTGGGGGCTGACCACCTCTATACACTTAGGGATGATGGACCAAGTGAGAAAATGAATGCTGAGTATACGGATACAGGTCTAGGAAATGCCCAGTACCGAATTGTAGAGCGTTATAGTAATTGGGATAAATACCCAGATGTGCATAGTTACTTCTTTGCGATAACTAACACAGGCGAAACGATTGTTTTTCATTCACCAACGACAAATGGTGGAATCATGTACTTAAAACCGACAGAAATACAGAAATCCAAGCGGAGTTTAAACGTTTGGTGGAAGAAGAATAATCAATCATAATGGAGAGTTTGGCCTTAGCCAAACTCTTTTTCTTATATATGATTTCAAATCAAAATTGTTGACAGATGTAATTTCTAGTATTACAATATTATGATAACGATTACACTCTTATAAAAAGTGAGATAAGGATCTTAGCTTTTAAGGAGATGGTGAGGAAGAATATGATTGAATATAAAAATGTAGTCCTGCGCTACACGGATAAGGACATTTTAAAAGATGTCAATCTCCGCATTGAAAATGGAGAATTCATGGTGCTAGTGGGTCCTTCAGGATCTGGAAAGACCACCATGATCAAGATGATTAATCGTCTTTTGGAGCCGACAGATGGCAATATTTATATGGATAGCAAGCGGATTAAAGACTATGATGAGCGAGAGTTACGTCTTTCTACTGGTTATGTTTTGCAGGCCATTGCCCTCTTTCCAAATCTAACCGTTGCGGAAAATATTTCTCTGATTCCTGAGATGAAGGGCTGGAGTAAGGAACAAATAGCCCCTAAAACAGAAGAACTCTTGGACAAGGTGGGGCTGCCTGCTGCAGAGTATGCAGAGCGCATGCCTAGCGAGTTATCGGGTGGGGAGCAACAACGGATTGGCATTGTGCGAGCTATTATTGGGGAACCAAAAATCTTGCTGATGGACGAGCCGTTCTCAGCTTTGGATGCCATTTCTCGCAAGCAGTTGCAGGATCTTACCAAAGAATTGCACAAAGAATTCGGCATGACTACTATCTTCGTAACACATGATACGGATGAGGCCTTAAAATTAGGCGATCGAATTGCTGTTTTACAGGATGGAGAGATTCGCCAAGTCGCTGACCCTGAAACAATTTTACAAGCACCTGCGACAGACTTTGTAGCAAACTTGTTTGGAGGTGGCCTTCATGTCTAATTTCATTTCAACCTTTCAGGAGCGATTTAGTGAATGGTTAACAGCTCTGGGTCAACACCTGCAATTATCTCTTTTGACCTTATTGGTCGCTATTTTTCTGACCATCCCACTTGCGGTTTATCTAAATGGTCACAAAAAAGCAGCGACCTGGGTGCTACAAGTTGCAGGTATCTTCCAGACCATTCCTTCAATGGCCTTGTTGGGGCTCTTTATTCCTTTCATGGGGATTGGAACATTACCAGCACTCACAGCCCTTGTCATTTACGCTATTTTCCCGATTTTAGAAAATACAATCACAGCCCTGAACGGCATTGATCCTAGTCTTGAGGAGGCAGGAATTGCTTTTGGAATGACCAAGTGGGAGCGACTCAAGAAGTTTGAAATTCCACTTGCTATGCCTGTCATTGTATCGGGGGTTCGAACAGCGACCGTTATGATTATTGGGACAGCGACTCTAGCAGCTCTTGTGGGAGCTGGTGGATTGGGCTCCTTTATCCTTTTGGGAATTGACCGTCGGAATGCTAGTCTCATTTTAATCGGAGCAATCTCATCAGCCATCTTGGCCATTCTCTTTAATGTCATTCTCAAATGGTTGGAAAAGGCAAAGTTGCGTACGATTGTTTCGACCTTTGCTGTCATGGTCCTTGGTTTGGGAGTTAGTTATGTTCCAAGCATCATTCCACATAATGAGAAAGAAAATCTCGTCATTGCTGGGAAGTTAGGACCTGAACCTGAGATTCTCATGAATATGTATAAACTTCTCATCGAAGAAAATACGGATATGACGGTGACGGTTAAACCCAATTTTGGGAAGACAGACTTTCTTTACCAAGCGCTGAAAAAAGGGGACATTGATATCTATCCAGAATTTTCTGGAACAGTGACAGAGAGTCTCCTCCAATCATCTCCACAAATTGGGCATGACCCGGAAAAGGTTTACGAGGTGGCTCGTGACGGCATTGCCAAACAGAATCAACTAGCCTTCCTTAAACCCATGGCTTATCAAAATACTTATGCTATAGCAGTTCCTAAAAAAATTGCGCAAGAATATGGGCTTAAAACGATTTCAGACTTGAAAAAGTGGAAGGACAACTCAAGGCAGGATTCACTCTGGAGTTTAATGACCGTGAGGATGGAAACAAGGGCTTGCAGTCTGTTTATGGATTGAATCTCAATGTGGCAACCATGGAGCCAGCTCTTCGCTACCAAGCTATCCAATCAGGAGATATTCAAATTACAGATGCTTACTCAACAGATGCTGAAATTGCTCGCTATGATTTAGTGGTTTTGGAGGATGATAAACAACTCTTCCCTCCATACCAAGGCGCTCCACTCATGAAAGTTGAATTACTTGAAAAACATCCTGAGTTGGAAGCAGTCCTCAATAAACTAGCTGGTAAAATCACCGAGAGCCAGATGAGTCAGATGAACTATCAAGTCGGAGTAGAAGGCAAGTCTGCTGAAGAAGTAGCACGGGACTTTCTCCTTCAAGAAGGAATTCTTCAAAAATAAACGTAGAAAAGACTTTATACTAACAAAAACCCCATCTTGTTTAAGACAAGATAGGGTTTTTCTATTAGATTAAAAGTAGTATAAGTGTTAATAAGATAGCTAGTGAAATCCTTATGATGTGATGAGACTTTTTAAACCTGCCACTATCAGGTGATAGAGGGAGAAGGGCAGAGTTAGTATAAGAATGATGAGTGCAAGAAAGATAAAGGTGTACATAGGATTCTTCCTTTCATTTAGTATTTGAATCTATAGTTTTTTAGAGTTCATTTCCATGACGTCTAAGTAAAATCTCACTACTTGGTCTTCCTTATAAGATTTCCCTTTTTTGAGCCACCAGGTTAGTGTTTCGATAAAGTTAGTTACAACAAGTGCTTGAGGTAGGAAGCAGGAATATTAGGATAGGCAACTTGTAAGTCCTCTGCTACCATGGGGTAAACATGATGTTCTAGCTCTTTCTGTAATTGACGGAGGAAGTAGTCATTTTTTGAGAAAAGGAGGCTGGTGACGTGGTCCTGGTTTTTCTTAAAATGTGAAAAGATATGGGACAAATAAGCTTCTGTAGATATATTTTTCTCGCGTTCAAAAAGATGATGAAAGAGATAACGGCAGAGCTCGTCTAGGAGTATTTCTTTACTTTCATAATGGCTATAAAAGGTGGAACGTCCCACATCTGCGAGATCAATGATTTCTTGAACCGTGATGGTTTCATAGTCTTTTTGGTTGAGTAATTGTAAAAAAGCATTATAAATAGCTTTCCGAGTTTTGGTGATGCGACGATCTTGAGCTGGCATATGGACAATTTGAACAAACTATTCAGTAACGTACAAAGCGAACGGTTTGCTTCTATCCTTTCTTTGAGTTTTAGTGGATAATGATAATGAACAAAGTGTTCATAAATCTATTATAACAAAGGAATGAGAAAGATGAAGGCAAAATATACTGTTTGGGTAGCTTTTTTCTTAAATTTAAGCTATGCTATTGTTGAGTTTATCGCTGGAGGAATCTTTGGTTCGAGTGCTGTTCTTGCTGATTCTGTCCATGATTTGGGAGATGCAATCGCAATTGGGCTATCAGCCTTTCTAGAAACAATCTCCAATCGTGAAGAGGATAGTCGTTACACCTTGGGTTACAAACGGTTTAGTCTCTTAGGAGCCTTGGTAACGGCTGTGATTCTCATGACAGGGTCCGTTTTGGTTATTTTGGAAAATCTAACGAAACTATTTCATCCCAAACCTGTCAATGATGAGGGCATCCTCTGGTTAGGAATCATTGCAGTAAGTATCAATCTGCTAGCTAGTCTAGTGGTTCGTAAAGGAAAAACAAAGAATGAATCCATTCTTAGCCTGCATTTTCTGGAAGATACCTTGGGTTGGGTGGCTGTTATCCTAATGGCCATTGTTCTGCGATTTACCGACTGGTATATTCTGGATCCCCTCCTATCCCTTGTCATTTCCTTCTTTATTCTGTCAAAAGCTATCCCACGTTTTTGGAGCACGCTCAAGATTTTCCTCGATGCCGTGCCAGAAGGTGTGGATATCCAGCAAGTAAAGAGTGATTTGGAGCAACTGGATCACGTTGCTAGTATTAATCAGCTAAACCTCTGGACCATGGATGGTTTGGAAAAAAATGCCATTGTCCATGTTTGTCTCAAAAAGGTGGAGCACATGGAAGTCTGTAAAGAAGCAATCCGTGCCATGCTCAAAGATTATGGCTTTCAAAACATCACCATTGAAGTTGATGCTGACCTAGTAACTCACCAAGCCCATAAGCGCAATATGGAGGAGATAGAAGCAGTCCAAAGCCATGGATATGAACATTATCATTAATGAGCTATAGTATAAGTGAGCGAAAGCTTCATAAATAGTGTATACTTGAAATAAGTTAGATACAGAGAGGTAAATGTTTATGAAATCAGCAGTTTATACCAAGGCAGGTCAGGTAGGTATTGAGGAAATCAAGCGTCCAAGCATTCAAGAGGCGGATGATGTTATTATCCGTGTGGTTCGTGCTTGCGTATGTGGTTCAGACCTATGGAGTTACCGAAATCCAGATATTAAAGCGGGACATAAAAATAGTGGACACGAAGCGATCGGAATCGTCGAAGAAGTTGGTGAGGCTGTCACTACTGTAAAACCAGGTGACTTTGTCATCGCGCCTTTCACTCATGGTTGTGGAGAGTGTGATGCCTGTCGTGCTGGTTATGATGGGACTTGTGACCGCCATATTGGCACCAACTGGTCAGGTGGTGTCCAGGCTGAGTATATCCGTTTCCATTTTGCCAATTGGGCACTTGTGAAAATTCCAGGTCAACCTTCAGATTATAGCGAAGGCATGCTCAAGTCACTTTTAACACTTGCTGATGTCATGCCAACCGGTTACCATGCGGCGCGTGTGGCTAATGTGCAAAAAGGCGACAAGGTTGTGGTAATTGGCGATGGGGCTGTTGGCCAATGTGCTGTCATCGCAGCTAAGATGCGTGGAGCTTCCCAAATTATCCTCATGAGCCGTCACGAAGATCGTCAACAGATGGCCTTGGAGTCAGGAGCGACAGCAGTTGTAGCAGAACGTGGTGAAGAAGGCATTGCCAAGGTGCGTGAAATACTCGGAGGAGGAGCAGATGCAGCACTTGAGTGTGTTGGTACTGAGGCGGCTGTTGAGCAGGCTCTGGGTGTCCTTCATAATGGCGGTCGTATGGGAATTGTTGGTGTGCCTCACTATAATAACCGTGCCCTTGGTTCGACCTTTGCTCAGAATATTTCTGTTGCAGGGTGGAGCAGCTTCTGCAACAACATACGATAAGCAATTCTTGCTCAAAGCTGTCCTTGATGGTGATATCAATCCAGGTCGTGTCTTTACTTCAAGTTACAAACTAGAAGATATTGACAAAGCATATAAGGCCATGGATGAACGCAAGACCATTAAATCTATGATTGTGATGGATTAAAAAAAGAAAATCCTAATAGAGAACTGAAAAGTTCTTATTAGGATTTTTTTATGTTCAAGTGTTGTACTTAATGGAAGGTGCTTTCTCTTAACGTCAGTTTGGTTCCAAGCATGGTGAGGCTTGGAATTTTACGGCCGTGAAGGACTTCTCTGTTCAAAATATCCATTCCTGTGCGTCCCATTTCTTCGGTGTAGACTGTAATACTAGAAAGTGGTGGGAACACTTGCTTGGTTAGAATAGTATCATTAAAGGAAATAATGCTGACGCGCTCTGGTATGCTGATGCTGGCTTCTTGAAGGGCGCGAAGAGCACCGATTGCCAAACTATCACTAGCTGCAAAAAAGGCTTGTGGAAGTTCATCTCCTAATTTTTCGATAGCCTCTTTCATCAAGTCATATCCAGATTGGGCAGTAAATAGTCCTTGGAAAATGAATTTCTCGTTATAAATTCCTTTTTCTTGTGTATAGGATTTAAAGTAACCTAAGCGTTTGTCTGCGATGACTTCTTCTTGGTCAGTAGTAGTTTCAAGACCGGATAAGATACCAATCTTCTTAATCCCGTGGTCAGTAAAGTAATCGACTACCTGTCTAACAGCATTATTAAAATCTGTAATGATACAGGTGTGTCCCAAGGCTATGGTGTCACTATCTAGAAAAACTAGAGGTTTTTGATATTCTTCAAATGATGCAATCTGTGCTTGGCTAAATTTTCCAATACAAAGAATTCCAATGACTTCTTCGCTAAGCGTAAAAGGTTGATCATTGAAATAACGCAAAATTTCGTAATCTAATTCTTGTGCCCTATTTTCGATTCCTAGTCGAATCTGGTAGTAGTAGAGGTCTTCCAACTCACCTTGTTCGCTGACCCACTGGATAATGGCAATCTTTTGTTTAAGTTTGTGACTTTCGCCTGTTTTGAGATGTTTGGTATAACCTAGTTCTTCGGCGACAGTTAAAATACGATGTCGGGTTTCTTCTGTGACAGATAGACTCTGATCGCGATTGAGGACACGGGATACAGTTGCGATTGAAACAGAGGCTAACTGAGCAATATCTTTAAGTGTAGCCATAATTCCCCTCCTTTTTAGGTTATTATATCATATTTTTCTATCTTTTTACTCATAGTTTAGTAAAATATCGGTAAAAATGTTGACCAAAGCAAAACCCTTGGGTACAATAGAAGAAAACGATTACAAGGGTAAACTTTTTTACCTAACAAATTGTCAAAGGAGAATTCATATGACACAACATCTTACTGCTGATACACTTCGCAAGGACTTTCTTGCGGTTTTTGGTCAAGAAGCAGATCAAACTTTCTTCTCACCAGGCCGTATCAACTTGATTGGGGAGCATACTGACTATAATGGTGGCCATGTTTTCCCAGCTGCTATTTCGCTAGGAACTTATGGAGCTGCACGTAAGCGTGATGACCAAGTTTTGCGTTTCTACTCCGCAAACTTTGAGGACAAAGGCATTATCGAAGTTCCTCTGGCTGACCTTAAGTTTGAGAAAGAGCACAACTGGACCAACTATCCAAAAGGTGTCCTTCATTTCTTGCAAGAAGCTGGGCATGTGATTGATAAAGGTTTTGATTTCTATGTCTATGGGAATATCCCGAATGGTGCTGGTTTGTCATCTTCAGCTTCTTTGGAGCTTTTGACAGGTGTCGTGTCAGAATACCTCTTTGACCTAAAATTGGATCGTCTAGATTTAGTAAAAATCGGGAAATTGACAGAGAACAACTTTATTGGAGTTAACTCTGGTATCATGGACCAATTTGCTATCGGTATGGGGGCAGACCAACGTGCTATTTACCTTGATACCAATACTTTAGAATATGACTTGGTTCCCCTTGATTTGAAGGACAATGTTGTTGTTATCATGAATACCAACAAACGCCGTGAACTAGCAGATTCTAAGTACAATGAACGTCGTGCTGAATGTGAAAAAGCAGTAGAAGAACTCCAAGTGGCCTTGGACATTCAAACCTTGGGTGAATTGGATGAATGGGCTTTTGATGAATATAGCTACCTGATCAAAGACGAAAATCGCTTGAAACGTGCGCGTCATGCCGTTCTTGAAAACCAACGTACGCTTAAAGCGCAAGCGGCTCTTCAAGCAGGAGATTTAGACAAGTTTGGTCGTTTGATGAATGCTTCTCATGTTTCACTGGAGCATGACTACGAAGTAACTGGCTTGGAATTAGATACCCTTGTTCATACAGCTTGGGCTCAAGAAGGTGTTCTCGGTGCTCGTATGACAGGAGCAGGTTTTGGTGGTTGTGCAATTGCCTTGGTTCAAAAGGATGCTGTTGAGTCCTTTAAAGAAGCTGTAGGCAAGCACTATGAAGAAATCGTTGGCTACGCTCCAAGTTTCTATATCGCTGAAGTGGCAGGTGGAACTCGCATCCTTGAATAGTCAGAAGGAGGTTATTTAGTGACCTTAGTAGAAAAATTTGTGACCAAAGTCATTGCTGAAAGTAGCTTTGAAGAGTTGGATCGAATCTATCTAACCAATCGTGTTTTAGCGCTGGTGGGAGATGGAGTTCTTGAAGTTGAGACTGACCAGGATGATTTGATTGAACTAAAAGATCAGCTTGTCGAGGAAGCCGTTCGATTGGAAACAATTGAAGATAGTCAGACTGCGCGTGAGATTCTCGGTGCTGACCTCATGGACTTGGTAACGCCTTGTCCAAGTCAGGTTAATCGTGACTTTTGGGATACCTATGCCCAGTCATCAGAGCAGGCAATGCAGATTTCTACCAACTCAGTCAGAAGAATGACTACATCAAACTGAAGGCTATCGCAAAGAATATTGCTTATCGTGTACCATCTGACTACGGTGAACTTGAGATTACCATCAATCTCTCTAAGCCTGAAAAGGATCCAAAAGAGATAGCGGCAGCTAAGTTGGTCAAGTCGAGTAACTATCCTCAATGTCAGCTCTGTATGGAAAATGAAGGCTACCATGGTCGTGTCAATCATCCAGCTAGAAGCAATCACCGTATTATACGTTTTGATATTTCTGGGCAGGAGTGGGGCTTCCAGTATTCGCCTTACGCTTACTTTAATGAGCACTGTATTTTCCTAGATAGCAAGCATCGTCCTATGGCTATTAGTCGCCAAAGTTTTGAACGTTTGTTAGCGATTGTGGAGCTATTTCCAGGCTACTTTGCTGGTTCAAATGCTGATTTGCCAATCGTGGGTGGTTCCATCCTGACCCATGATCATTATCAAGGTGGTCGTCATGTTTTCCCAATGGAAGTGGCTCCTATTCAGAAAAACTTTACCTTTGAAGGTTTTGAAGCTGTCAAAGCAGGGATTGTTCAGTGGCCTATGTCTGTGATTCGATTGACGTCGGATTCTAAAGAGGATTTGACAGAACTAGCGGATAAAATCTTGCTGGCTTGGCGTCAGTATTCTGACCCAAGTGTACAGGTCTTGGCAGAAAGTAATGGAACACCACATCATACCATTACACCGATAGCCCGTAAGCGAGATGGGCAGTTCGAATTAGATTTGGTCTTGCGGGATAATCAAACATCTCCAGAGCATCCAGATGGTATCTATCATCCCCACAAGGATGTCCAACATATCAAGAAGGAAATATCGGCTTGATAGAGGTCATGGGTTTGGCAATCTTGCCACCACGCTTGAAGGAAGAAGTGGAGCAAGTAGCAGCTTATCTAGTCGGAGAGGATATTTCAGTAGCAGATTATCACCAAGAATGGGCAGATGAGTTGAAAGAATCCCATCCTGGATTGACTGACAAAGACCAAGCTCTTAATATCGTCCAAGAATCTGTTGGAAAAATCTTTGCTCGAGTTTTGGAAGATGCAGGAGTTTACAAGCAAACAGAAGAAGGACAAGCAGCCTTTATGCGCTTTGTGGAGCAGGTTGGTATTTTGCCCGAATAAGTGCTTGTCTCTTGCGTAGAGTCTTGAAAAGTAGTATCATAGTGTCGTTTGAAATATCAGGAGGAACGTATGAAAGATTTTCACTTTGACGCTATATCTGCCTTTGAAAATTACGAAATTGAAAAAATGAGAGACGGTCACGTTGTGGTGACGACAAAAGTAGTGGACTCCTCACTCAACTATTATGGGATGCCCATGGAGGCTATCTATTTACCCTTTGTGACCAAATCAGTGGTCTTGTGGTGATTTCGCTAGGATTAGACGGGGTGACACTCCAGTCTTCCATCAACTATCTAAAAGCCGGAAATCTAGGGGACGTTCTCACTATCAAAGGAGAATGTGTCCATCAAGGACGTACCACTTGTGTCGTCGATGTTGACATCATCAACCAAGATGGCCGAAATGTCTGCAAAGCAACCTTCACCATGTTTGTCACAGGACATCGATCTGAAGATAGACAGGTGAGGATATAGGAAACAAAAAAAGAGGCAGATGCCTCTTTTTTTATTACTTTTCCACTCTAATGATTTATTATTCTATTCACTAAATCTTAAAAAATAGCCATCTGGGTCTAGAAACTGCAAATTCATGAGGGTAGATATATTGTTCACCAACTCGAAATTCTCTTTTAGTCAAAGGACGATGAATAGGATAGTTAGACTCGATTACTTTCTGATGGAGTCTAGGGACATCCTTTGATACCAAAGGAGATATTGACTCCACGACCAAATGGGTAGGTCAGTTCAACTAATTCATCCTTTGTTCCCTCCTCTAGCATAAGTTGGCAGTCTTCAAGCGAAAGGAAGAGAAATTTTTCCTCTGGACGCTCGTATTCGACAGAGAATCCCAATAAGTCGCAGTAGAAGTGACGCGATTTCTCGATATCCGATACGACAAATTCAGGGATGACAGCTTGATAGTCCATTAGCTTTCTCCTTAGAGCTCAATCTCCAAGACAATCGGGTGTATGGTCTTGGCGTGCGCCTGAGTCAATCATGTCTGACTTGGTAACCTTGTCTGCTACACGGTTACTTGTGAGCCAGTAGTCGATTCTCCAGCCTGTGTTGTTGATTTTTGAAGTCTTGCTACGTTGTGCCCACCAAGTATAGCGTTCTGGCACATCGCCATGGATATAGCGGAAGGTATCTGTAAATCCTTTGGCTAAAAGGTTTGTAAATCCTTCACGTTCTTCGTCTGTAAATCCTGGTGAACGGCGGTTGCTGGCTGGGTTGGCAAGGTCAATTTCCTTATGGGCAACGTTGTAGTCTCCTGTTGCTAGGACAGGTTTTTGCTTGTCTAGTTGAGCCAAGTACTCTGCATATTTTGACATCCCAGACTTGACGTTCTTCCAAGCGTTTGAGTCCATCACCAGCGTTTGGTGTGTAAACTTGAGTCACGAAAAAATGTATCAAATTCTAAAGTGATGATGCGTCCTTCAGAGTCCATGGTAGAAGGGGCACCGATTTCTGGGAAACTGATAGTTGGAGTCAGTTCTTTCTTATAGAGGAACATGGTTCCAGCATAGCCTTTACGAGCAGGTTCTTGAGAGGAACGCCAAGTATTTTCATATCCAGGGAAGAGTTCTTCTAACACCTCAAGATGTTTTTTAGTAGGCCCTGTAGCTGAAAGCTTGGTTTCTTGGATGGCGATGATATCAGCGTTTTCAGCAACCAAGGTTTGGAGGACGTCTTGTGATAATTTCGCACGCGCAGAATCGCTCGTGAGTGCAGCGTTTAGGGAATCAATATTCCATGAGATCAGTTTCATAATGTTTACCTTTTCATTCAGATTATAGACAATATTATACCAGAAAAAGAAGCAATTCCCCAGCGTATAGTTTGAAAAATCCAGGTCATTCCTTTATAATAAAGAATGATTTATGTAAAAGATTGAAAATAAATGAAATGTTACTCCTTTGAGTATCTTTATCGCTGAATATGACAAAGTTTAAGTTAGTGTCATCACCTATGAATAGGAAAAACCTGAGGCAGTCGCCTCAGGTTTCCATTTGTCATTAGAAAGGAATTTTATGTCCATCATCCAAAAACTCTGGTGGTTTTTTAAATTAGAAAAACGCCGTTACCTAGTTGGAATTGTAGCTTTGGTTTTGGTTTCTGTACTAAACCTTATCCCACCTATGATCATGGGGCGCGTGATCGATGCCATCACTTCGGGACGATTAACACAAGATGAGCTCCTGCTTCATCTCTTTTATCTCCTGCTGGCAGCTTTCGGTATGTATTACCTGCGTTATGTTTGGCGCATGTATATCCTAGGGACCTCCTACCGACTTGGACAAATCATGCGTTCAAGACTATTTGAGCACTTTACAAAGATGTCTCCCGCTTTTTATCAGAATTATCGAACTGGGGATTTGATGGCTCACGCAACCAATGATATCAATGCTCTGACTCGTCTAGCAGGTGGTGGTGTCATGTCGGCGGTGGATGCCTCTATCACGGCCTTGGTGACTCTCTTGACCATGCTCTTTAGCATTTCTTGGCAGATGACCTTGGTTGCCATTCTGCCCTTGCCATTTATGGCCTATGCGACTAGTCGTCTGGGGAGAAAGACCCATAAGGCTTTCGGAGAATCACAAGCAGCCTTTTCTGAACTCAATAATAAGGTTCAGGAGTCTGTATCAGGTATCAAGGTAACTAAGTCCTTTGGTTATCAGTCTGATGAGTTGGCATCTTTCCAGGAAGTCAATAATTTGACCTTCCAAAAGAATCTGCAAACCATGAAATATGATAGTCTCTTTGACCCCATGGTTCTACTCTTTGTTGGTTCTTCCTATGCCTTAACTCTTTTAGTCGGTGCCTTTATGGTGCAAGCAGGACAAGTAACCGTTGGGAATCTTGTCACCTTTATCTCTTACTTGGATATGTTGGTCTGGCCCTTGATGGCGATTGGTTTTCTCTTTAATATTACTCAAAGAGGGAAGGTTTCTTATCAACGAATTGAGAGTCTTTTGTCTCAAGAATCACCTGTCAAAGATCCAGAATCTCCACTTGACGGGATTGAAAATGGGCGCTTGGACTATGCCATTGATCGTTTTGCCTTTGAAGACGAAGAGACGCTGAGAGATATACATTTTAGTCTCGAAAAAGGGCAAACCTTGGGCTTGGTTGGGCAAACTGGTTCAGGGAAAACTGCTTTGATTAAATTGCTCCTACGTGAGTATGACGTTGACCAAGGAGCTATTTATCTAAATGGTCATGACATTCGTGACTATCGACTAGCTGACTTACGAAGTTTGATGGGATACGTCCCACAGGACCAATTTCTCTTTGCTAGTTCTATCATAGAGAATATTTGTTTTGGAAATCCCGACCTACCTTTCTCAGCAGTAGAAGAAGCGACTCAGTTGGCTCAAGTCTATCAAGACATTCAAGCCATGCCTGAGGGATTTGATACAGTTATCGGGGAAAAAGGTGTCAGTCTATCTGGTGGACAAAAGCAACGTCTGGCTATGAGTCGGGCTATGATTTTAAATCCTGATATCTTGATTTTAGATGATTCCTTGTCAGCTGTGGATGCTAAGACAGAGTTCGCGATCATCGATAATCTCAAGGAAACTCGCAAAGATAAAACGACTATCATCACTGCCCATCGTCTCAGTGCAGTTGTTCATGCTGATTTGATCTTGGTTATGCAAAATGGACAGATTATCGAACGTGGGACTCATGAGGACTTACTAGCCTTGGATGGTTGGTATGCCCAAACCTACCAGTCTCAACAGTTAGAAATGAAAGGAGAAGAAGATGCGGAATAAACAAGAACAATGGGCTGTATTAAAGCGTTTGTTGTCTTATCTTAAGCCTTATGGGCTCCTCACCTTTTTAGCCTTAGCTTTTCTCCTTGCGACGACTGTTATTAAGAGTATTATCCCTCTGGTAGCTTCTCACTTTATCGACCAGTATCTAAACAATCTCAATCAGCTTGCTGTTACAGTTTTGCTAGTTTACTATGGTCTCTACATTCTTCAAACTATTGTCCAATATGTGGGGAATCTCCTTTTTGCGCGCGTGTCCTACAGCATCGTTAGAGATATTCGACGTGATGCCTTTGCCAATATGGAGAAGCTAGGCATGTCTTACTTTGATAAAACGCCTGCAGGTTCTATTGTCTCTCGTTTGACAAATGACACCGAGACTATCAGTGATATGTTTTCGGGAATCTTATCTAGCTTTATCTCGGCAGTCTTTATATTCGTGACGACCCTTTATACCATGTTAGTTTTGGACTATCGTCTGACTGCTTTAGTCTTGCTCTTTCTACCTTTGATTTTCCTTTTGGTTAATCTCTACCGTAAAAAATCGGTCAAGGTCATTGAAAAAACCAGAAGTCTACTGTCAGATATTAACAGTAAGCTGGCAGAAAATATAGAAGGAATTCGTATTATTCAAGCCTTTAACCAAGAAAAACGCCTGCAAGAAGAGTTTGATGAGATAAACCAGGAACACTTAGTCTACGCTAACCGTTCAGTAGCCTTGGATTCTCTCTTTTTACGTCCAGCTATGAGTTTGTTGAAGCTGTTGGGATATGCGGTTTTGATGGCTTACTTTGGCTATCGTGGACTTTATCTAGGAATAACGGCAGGAACTATGTATGCCTTTATCCAGTACATCAACCGTCTCTTTGATCCGCTCATCGAGGTAACGCAAAACTTTTCTACTCTTCAGACATCCATGGTGTCAGCAGGTCGTGTCTTTTGCACTGATCGATGAGACCAACTATGAACCGGTCCAAGAAAATGGCCAGGCTGAGATTCAAGAAGGAAATATCCGCTTTGAACATGTGTCCTTCTCCTATGATGGAAAACACCAAATTCTCGATGATATTTCCTTTACTGTCAATAAAGGTGAAACCATTGCCTTTGTCGGACATACAGGATCGGGAAAATCTTCAATCATCAATGTTCTCATGCGCTTTTATGAATTCCAGTCAGGTCGGGTTCTCCTAGATGGTGTGGATATTCGAGAGTATAGTCAAGAGGAGCTGAGAAAAAACATCGGTTTGGTTCTACAGGACCCCTTCCTCTATCATGGGACCATTAAGTCCAATATCGCCATGTACCAAGATATCAGCGATGACCAAGTCAAGGCTGCAGCAGAATTTGTCGATGCAGATTCCTTTCATTCAAGATCTTCCTCTGGGTTATGATGCTCCTGTATCTGAGCGTGGTTCGAGTTTTTCAACTGGTCAACGTCAGCTTCTTGCCTTTGCTAGAACTGTTGCCAGTCAACCTAAAATTCTGATTTTGGATGAAGCAACAGCCAATATCGACTCTGAAACAGAGGCCTTGGTTCAAAATTCCCTAGCCAAGATGAGACAAGGTCGGACAACCATCGCCATCGCCCATCGCCTTTCTACCATTCAAGATGCTAATTGTATCTATGTTCTTGATAAGGGACGTATCATCGAAAGTGGAACCCACGAGGAACTCCTAGCATTGGGTGGAACCTATCACAAGATGTATAGTTTGCAAGCAGGGGCTCTTTCCTAAGGAAGAATTCCTTTAAAACATAGATTTCTTGCACTGCCTCTTTCATTTTGTGGTATAATGTAGAATGTTAATAAAGATTATATATAAAAAACAGAGGAGAATGTGCATGCTGAAATGGGATGAACTACCTCAAGAAATGCAATTGAGCGAGGTAAAACCATACTACCAGCTTGTGTCTAGAAGAAAAGGCTCACTGATTTCCAAGCGTTGTCTAGATTTGTTTCTAGCCGTAGTCTTGTTAATCTTGACCTCCCCCTTATTTCTGATTCTAAGCATCTGGATCAAGCTAGATAGCAAGGGTCCAGTTATTTACAAGCAAGTGCGGGTAACCCAGTACAACCGTCATTTCAAGATTTGGAAATTCCGGACTATGGTAACCGATGCGGACAAGAAAGGAAGTTTAGTAACTTCTGCAAATGATAGTCGCATCACTAAAGTTGGAAATTTCATTCGACGTGTTCGTTTGGATGAATTGCCGCAATTGGTCAATGTCCTCAAAGGAGAGATGTCCTTTGTAGGAACACGCCCAGAAGTACCACGCTACACAGAGCAGTATAGCCCTGAAATGATGGCTACCTTGCTTCTGCCAGCAGGGATTACATCGCTTGCCAGCATTAACTATAAGGATGAGGATGCCATCATCAGTCAAATGACTGCAAAAGGTATGACGGTTGACCAGGCCTATGTAGAAAGAGTCCTTCCAGAGAAAATGCACTTTAACCTAGCCTACCTACGTGATTTTAATTTCTTCGGAGATATCAAGATCATGTTCCAGACTGTAGTTGAAGTTTTAAAATAAAGTAGTCACAAGAGTGAATACAGTAAAAGGAGTAAATCAATGACAAAGTATAATATTCCATTTTCACCACCCGATATTACCGAAGCTGAAATTGCTGAAGTAGCCGATACCCTTCGTTCTGGTTGGATCACAACAGGTCCAAAGACAAAAGAACTAGAGCGTCGTCTGTCCGTCTATACTCAAACGCCTAAGACAGTCTGCCTCAACTCTGCAACAGCAGCTCTTGAATTGATCTTGCGCGTGCTTGAAGTAGGGCCTGGTGACGAAGTCATCGTTCCAGCTATGACTTATACAGCATCATGTAGCGTCATCACTCACGTAGGTGCGACACCAGTGATGGTTGATATCCAAGATGATACCTTTGAAATGGACTATGATAAGCTTGAGCAAGCTATTACTGAGAAGACTAAAGTCATCATCCCGGTAGAACTAGCAGGGATTATCTGTGACTATGACCGTTTGTTCCAAGTTGTAGAAAAGAAACGCGACCTCTTTACAGCTGCTAGCAAGTGGCAGAAGGCTTTTAACCGTATTGTGATTGTCTCTGATAGTGCCCATGCTTTAGGTTCAACCTATAAGGGACAACCAGCCGGTTCAATTGCTGACTTTACTTCATTCTCTTTCCACGCAGTTAAGAATTTTACAACTGCAGAAGGAGGAAGTGCCACTTGGAAAGCCAATCCAGCGATTGACGATGAAGAAATGTACAAGGAATTCCAAATCCTTTCCCTTCATGGTCAAACAAAAGATGCTCTTGCCAAGATGCAACTGGGTTCATGGGAATACGATATCGTAACACCAGCCTACAAGTGCAACATGACAGATATCATGGCTTCACTTGGTCTAGTTCAGCTAGATCGTTATCCTGCTTTATTACAACGTCGTAAGGACATCGTGGATCGCTATGACCGTGGATTTGCAGGGACTCCTATCCATCCATTGGCTCATGAGACAGATACTGTTGAATCTTGTCGTCACCTTTACATCACCCATGTAGAAGGTGCTAGTCTCGAACAACGTAATCAAATCATTCAAGAATTGGCCAAGGCAGGAATCGCAAGTAACGTCCATTACAAACCGCTTCCGCTTTTGACAGCCTATAAGAATCTTGGCTTTGATATGGCAGATTATCCACGAGCTTATGCCTTCTTTGTAAACGAGATTACACTACCACTTCACACGAAATTAACGGACGAAGAAGTAGATTATATCATTGAGACTTTTGTCAGAGTTTCTGAAGAAATTCTAGGTGCTTCACAAAAATAATTAAAAAAATTAGTAAAAAATGAATGAAAACGATTGACAAAGAAAAAACAATAACATATAATTAACTCAACAAATCAGAAAAGTAGTTATTTTTGATCTTCAGGGAGCCTGTGGTTACTGTGAACAGGTGGTTGAAAGTAGTGAAATTGGGCTGATTTGAAAAAATGAATTTGAAACAATGAAAATTCGGTAGGCACACCTTACAGTGCAACTTGTTGTTAGACAAGGCAGAGATGTAAAGGGGATATTCTCTTTACAATTGAGGTGGTACCGCGTTACGAACGCCCTCACATGGAAATATATTCCGTGTGTGGGCTTTTTCTATCCGTCATTTTGTATATCTTTTATTAGGGCATGAACTTAGAGTAATATTCAAGTTTTACTTGTTCTTTAAGTAAAGGCTGAAATGGTCCCCCAGACCATTTCACTACCAAAAGCAAACAAAAAGCCGGATTCATACAGAAGGAGGAAAAATTTATGACAACTAAAGGATATTTTGGACAATTTGGTGGTAGTTTTGTACCAGAACCAATTCAGGTTTTACTAGATGAATTAGAAGTGACTTTTGAAAAATACAAGGATGATCCAGAGTTTTTAGCGGAGTTTCGTCATTACTTGAAGGATTATTCAGGTCGCGAAACACCGCTCTATTTTGCAGAAAGTTTGACAGAGCACCTAGGCGGAGCTAAGATTTATCTCAAGCGTGAAGACCTTAACCACTTGGGTTCTCACAAACTGAACAATGTTTTGGGACAAATCCTTCTAGCAAAACGCATGGGTAAAAAGCGTGTCATTGCTGAGACAGGAGCTGGCCAGCACGGTGTTGCGACAGCTGCAGCTGCGGCCAAATTTGGTATGGCATGTGATGTCTATATGGGAGCAGAAGATGTGGAGCGTCAACGTCTCAATGTCTTCCGTATGGAGATGATGGGAGCAACTGTTCACGCAGTTGAAACTGGAACTCGTACTCTGAAGGATGCGGTCGATGCAGCCTTTGGAGCATGGATGAATGACCTTGAAGCTTTCTACGTTTTAGGTTCTGCTGTAGGTCCTCACCCTTATCCAACTATTGTTCATGAATTCCAAAAAGTCATCAGTGAAGAATCACGTCGTCAAATCTTGGAAAAAGAAGGACGTCTACCAGACTACGTCATTGCCTGTGTGGGCGGTGGTTCCAATGCTATCGGAGCTTTTTCACAGTATGTAGCTGATGAAGAAGTAAAATTGGTTGGGGTAGAAGCTGCTGGTCATGGACTTGATACAGACAAGCACGCAGCAACTATGACTAAGGGTAGTGTTGGTATCGTTGATGGAATGAAGACCTATGCAGTCTTTAAGGAAGATGGAGAGCTCGCGCCAGTTTACTCTATCTCAGCAGGTTTGGACTATCCAGGGGTTGGTCCAGAACATGCCTTCTTTAAAGACTCTGGTCGAGTAGAATATGTAGCAGCGACAGACGAAGAAGCTGTCCAAGCCTTGCTTTTATTAAGCAAAACAGAAGGAATCATCCCTGCAATTGAAAGCTCACATGCTATCGCTGAAGCAGTCAAACGTGCACCAAAACTAAGTAAAGATGAGATTATCATCATCAATGTCTCTGGTCGTGGAGACAAGGACGTAGCTGCCATTGCAGACTACCTTGAAGCTAAAAAATAAAAGATGGAAAATATACAGAGATTTCTCTCACAGAGAGCTTGTGGTTGCTGAAAACAAGCAGAGAAAGCTGTAAGGTTGGGTCCATCTGAAATGAGAGAAGAAAACATAATTCTCAAGGGAGTGCCCTTTATCGCACAACCTGTTACAGGAGCTATCTGAGACAGGAATGAGAGATAGGAGAAATCCTATAATTGAGGTGGCACCGCGAATTTCGTCCTCACGCAAGTTATTTTGCGTGGGGATTTTTTGTAGAATCAACACGGAATTTAAGAAGAACTGAAAGGGAAATTACAATGGAACGAATCATTCATGGAGATGTTTTATCACCAATCTTGGCTTATATGCGCTTAAACGGACAACACAAAGTCATACTTGAAAGTATCCCAAGAGAAAAGGAAAATGCTCGTTTTTCTATCTTGGCCTATAACCCAGTTTTTGAAATTAAGTTCGAAAATGGAGTCCTTTATCAAAATGGACAAGTGATTGATCGTGATCCCTTGGATTTCCTTTATGAAGTAACTCATAAGAGTCAGCACCATTCAGAACTACCTTTTGGTGGTGGAGCTATTGGCTTTGTTGGCTACGATATGATTTCTCTCTATGAAGAAATTGGCCAGCTCCCTGAGGATACGATTGGGACGCCAGATATGCATTTCTTCGTCTATGAGAGTTATATAGTTTTTGACCATAAGAAAGAAAAAATTCATGTCATCGAGGATGCTCTCTACAGTGAACGTAGTAATGAAGAACTAGAAGTGGCTTTAGATCAGGTTTTAGAAGAGTTGAAAATCCCTGCTCCAAATGAGTTTGAAGATTTGGACGTTTCTTCACTTCAGTTTAGACCAGACATTGCACCTCAGAAATTTGAAGAAATGGTAGAAACAGCTCGCGACTTGATTCGCAACGGAGATATGTTCCAATGTGTACTCAGCCAGCGCTTCTCCGCAGAGGTAACTGGAAATCCTTTTGACTTTTACAGAAATCTCCGAGTGACCAATCCATCAAATTATCTCTACTTTTATGATTTTGGAAATTACCAAATTATCGGTGCCAGTCCAGAGAGCTTGGTTTCCGTCAAGAATGGCATTGTGACAACCAATCCAATTGCAGGTACACGTCCTAGAGGTGCCAATGACGAGGAAGATGCGGCACTTGCAAGTGATCTACTTTCTGATGAAAAGGAAACGGCAGAACACCGAATGTTGGTGGACTTGGGACGAAATGATATCGGTAGAATTGCTGAAACAGCAAGTGTCCAAGTAACCAAGTATATGGAAGTCGAACTTTTCCGTTATGTCATGCATTTGACCAGCGTGGTTAAAGGACGTTTATTACCAGAATTAACTGCAATGGATGCCTTGAAGGCGACTCTGCCGGCAGGAACAGTATCGGGAGCACCAAAGATTCGGGCTATGAAACGCATCTATGAACTAGAAACAGAGAAGCGAGGCGTATATGCAGGGGCTATCGGTTACTTATCAGCAACTGGAGATATGGATTTCGCCATTGCCATCCGAACTATGATTCTCAAAAATAAAAGAGCCTATGTGCAGGCTGGTGCAGGAACTGTTTATGATTCCATCGCTCAAAACGAATACCAAGAAACCATTAACAAAGCTAAATCTATGACTAGAATGGGAGAACTAAGACCATGATCTTATTGATTGACAATTATGATTCATTTACCTATAACCTGGCTCAATACATCGGGAATTTCGCAGAAGTTCAGGTTCTGAGAAATGATGATCCAAACCTTTATGAAGAAGCTACAAAGGCAGATGGATTAGTTTTCTCTCCTGGTCCAGGTTGGCCAGCTGATGCTGGGAAAATGGAAGAAATGATTCGTGATTTTGCGGGTAAGAAACCTATTCTAGGGATTTGTTTGGGGCACCAAGCCATTGCAGAAGTCTTTGGTGGTAAGTTGGGCTTGGCTCCTAAAGTTATGCACGGGAAACAAAGCCAAATCCGATTTGAGACTCCATCAGCTCTCTATCAAGGAATTGAGGACAATCGTCCAGTCATGCGTTACCACAGTATTTTAATTGAAGAGATGCCAGAAGAGTTTGAAGTGACAGCTCGCTCGACAGATGACCAAGCTATTATGGGGATTCAACACAAAAACTTGCCGATTTATGGCTTGCAGTATCATCCAGAAAGTATTGGAACGCCAGATGGCCTATCTTCTATTCAGAATTTTATCGAGAAAGTTGTAAAGTGAGGAACACAAAATGAAAGAAATTATTGAAAAATTAGCCAACTTTGAAGATTTATCAAGTGTTGAAATGACAGATGTGATTGAACGCATCGTGACAGGGCGTGTGACAGAAGCGCAAATCGCTTCACTACTGTTAGCCCTTAAGATGAAGGGAGAAACACCTGAAGAAAGAACAGCCCTCGCTCAAGTCATGAGAGGACATGCTCAACACATTCCAACAAATATTCAAGATGCTATGGATAACTGTGGTACAGGTGGAGATAAGTCATTTAGCTTTAATATCTCAACAACTGCAGCCTTTGTCTTGGCAGGTGGAGGAATCCATATGGCTAAACATGGTAATCGTTCAATTTCCTCTAAATCTGGGTCAGCAGATGTCTTGCAAGCTTTGGGAATCAATATTGACCTTAAACCATCACAATTGGGTAAGGTATTTGACCAAACAGGAATCGTCTTTCTCTTTGCCAAAAACATGCACCCAGCTATGAAATACATTATGCCAGCACGTTTGGAGTTGGGAATTCCAACCATCATGAATTTGACAGGTCCGCTCATTCACCCAATGGTTTTGGAAACACAGCTTCTAGGAATCAGTCGTCCGGAACTTCTGGAAAGTACTGCTCAGGTTTTGAAAAACATGGGTCGCAAACGTGCCATTGTAGTAGCTGGTCCAGAAGGATTGGATGAGGCTGGTTTGAATGGAACTACCAGCATTGCCCTTCTTGAAAATGGTGAAATTACTTTATCAACCTTTACTCCAGAAGATTTGGGAATGGAACGCATTGCTATTGAAGACATTCGTGGGGGAAATGCTCATGAAAATGCAGCCATCCTTGTCAGTGTTCTTAATAACGAACCAAGTCCATTCTTGGAAACAACAGTTTTAAATGCAGGTCTAGGATTCTACGCCAATGGTAAAGCAGATAGTATCAAGGACGGAGTTGAATTGGCACGTCAAGTGATTGCCAGTGGTAAGGCCCTTGAAAAACTCAGACTATTACAGGAGTATCAAAGATGAGTCAGGAATTTTTATCACGTATCCTAGAGCAAAAGGCGCGTGAAGTTGAAAAGATGGAGCGAGAGGAGCTTCAATCCTTGCGTCAAACTTATCGATTGAGTGAATATTTAAAAAATCACCAAGACCGTTTGCAAATCATTGCTGAGGTCAAAAAGGCAAGCCCAAGTCTAGGTGATATCAATCTTGATGTGGATATCGTACAACAGGCCCAGACTTACGAGGATAACGGCGCGGTTATGATTTCTGTTCTGACAGATGAGATTTTCTTTAAAGGTCATTTGGATTATCTGCGAGAGATTTCTAGTCAGGTACAGATCCCGACACTGAATAAGGATTTTATCATAGATGAAAAGCAAATCATCCGTGCTCGCTATGCAGGTGCGACCGTCATCTTGCTCATCGTAGCGGCCTTATCTGAAAAACGACTGAAGGAGCTTTACGACTACGCGACAGATCTTGGTCTAGAAGTTTTGGTGGAAACTCATAATCTGGCTGAACTGGAAGTGGCTCATAGACTTGGAGCTCAAATTATTGGTGTCAACAATCGCAATTTAACAACCTTTGAAGTCGACTTACAGACCAGTGTAGACTTGGCTAAACACTTCAAGGACGATTGCTTCTACATTTCCGAATCTGCTATTTTTACAGAGGAGGATGCAAAACGAGTAGCACCATACTTTAACGGAATTTTAGTAGGAACAGCCCTCATGCAAGCAGAAGATGTAGCCCAGAGAATCAAGGAGTTGCAGATTGACAAAGGTTAAGATTTGTGGACTATCGACCAAAGAAGCTGTAAAAACAGCTGTGTCGGCTGGAGCAGACTACATTGGTTTTGTCTTTGCACCTAGCAAAAGACAGGTGACCTTGGAACAAGCCATAGAGCTGGCTAAGTTTATTCCTAGCCATATTCAAAAAGTTGGAGTATTTGTTTCACCCAGTCGAGTAGAACTGCTGGAAGCGATTGACAAAGTTGGCTTAGACTTGGTTCAAGTTCACGGTCAGGTAGCGGATGATTTGTTTGAGGATTTACCTTGTGACAGCATTCAGGCTGTGCAGGTGGATGGAGAGGGTCATGTGCCCAATTCTCAAGCAGATTATCTACTATTTGATGCTCCTGTGGCAGGGAGTGGACAAACCTTTGACTGGGGCCGACTGGATACGACAGAACTAGCCCAGCCTTTCTTCATCGCAGGTGGGCTAAATGAAGACAATGTAGCAAGAGCAATTCAGCATTTCTCTCCCTTTGCAGTAGATGTATCAAGCGGAGTAGAAACAGACGGACAAAAAAATCATGAAAAGATTAGAAGATTTATAGAGAGGGTAAAGCATGGCATATCAGGAACCAAATAAAGATGGATTTTACGGAAAATTCGGCGGACGTTTTGTCCCAGAAACATTGATGACAGCAGTATTGGAATTGGAAGAAGCTTATCGTGAAAGTCAGGCAGATCCAAGTTTCCAAGAAGAGTTAAATCAACTTTTGCGCCAGTATGTAGGTCGTGAAACTCCCCTTTACTACGCAAAAAACTTGACCCAGCATATCGGCGGAGCCAAGATTTATCTTAAACGTGAAGACCTCAACCATACAGGCGCCCACAAGATTAACAATGCCTTAGGACAAGTTTTACTGGCTAAACGCATGGGCAAGAAGAAAATTATTGCTGAAACAGGCGCTGGTCAGCACGGTGTGGCAACTGCAACTGCTGCAGCCCTCTTTAACATGGAATGTACTATCTACATGGGTGAGGAAGATGTCAAACGTCAAGCCCTCAATGTTTTCCGCATGGAGCTTTTAGGAGCTAAGGTAGAGGCAGTGACAGATGGTTCGCGCGTGCTCAAGGATGCGGTCAATGCAGCCCTTCGTTCTTGGGTTGCAAATATTGATGATACCCACTATATTCTTGGTTCTGCCTTGGGACCTCATCCTTTCCCAGAAATTGTTCGTGATTTCCAAAGTGTTATCGGACGCGAAGCCAAACAACAGTACCGTGAATTGACAGGTGAAAATTTACCAGATGCCCTAGTAGCCTGTGTTGGTGGTGGCTCTAATGCCATCGGACTTTTCCATCCATTTGTGGAAGATGAGTCAGTGGCTATGTATGGAGCTGAAGCAGCAGGACTTGGTGTGGATACAGAGCACCACGCAGCTACCTTGACCAAGGGTCGTCCAGGTGTTCTTCACGGTTCGCTTATGGATGTACTCCAAGATGCTCATGGTCAAATCTTAGAAGCTTTCTCAATCTCAGCAGGTTTGGACTATCCTGGTATCGGTCCAGAACATTCTCATTACCATGATATCAAACGTGCGACCTATGTACCAGTGACAGACGAGGAAGCCTTGGAAGGATTCCAACTCTTGTCTCGTGTAGAAGGAATTATCCCAGCTTTGGAATCTAGCCATGCCATCGCCTTTGCGGTGAAATTAGCCAAAGAACTTGGATCAGACAAGTCGATGATTATCTGTCTATCAGGTCGTGGAGACAAGGATGTGGTTCAAGTCAAAGACCGATTGGAAGCAGACGTAGCAAAGAAGGGAGAAGCTTATGCCTAAGACCTTAACCGAAAAATTGACAACTCTTAAAGCAGCAAAAAAGGGAATTTTTGTTCCCTATATCATGGCTGGAGACCATGAAAAAGGTTTGGATGGACTAGCTGAAATAATCCACTTTTTAGAAGATTTGGGTGTTTCAGCCATTGAAGTGGGCATTCCCTTTTCAGACCCAGTTGCAGATGGTCCAGTTATCGAAGAAGCAGGCTTGCGCAGTCTAGCTCGCGGAACCTCTACCCAGGATCTGGTTGAAACTTTGAAGACTATTGAAACAGAAGTTCCACTTGTTATCATGACCTACTTTAACCCCCTCTTTCAGTACGGTGTGGAGAAATTTGTCAGAGATCTTGCTGATACAGCGGTTAAGGGATTGATTATTCCAGACCTGCCTCATGAGCACGCTAACTTTGTAGAGCCCTTTTTTTTGTGAATACAGACATTGCTTTGATTCCACTTGTCAGCTTGACGACAGGAATGGAGCGTCAAAAGGAACTCATTGAAGGGGCTGAAGGTTTTGTCTATGCTATTGCTATTAACGGGGTGACAGGGAAATCAGGAAATTACCGAGATGACTTGGACAAGCACTTGTCTCAACTGCATCAAGTGGCAGATATTCCAGTATTGACAGGTTTTGGTGTATCCACACAGGATGATGTAGAACGATTTAATGCAGTATCAGACGGCGTCATCGTCGGTTCCAAGATTGTTAAGGCTCTACATGAAGGACAAGTAGCAGAAATCGCTGACTTTATCCGAGAAGCAGTAGCTTACCAAAAATAATCATACAAGCGGCAAGCAAGAGGAAAGGCACAAAAGGTAGTCTTTCCTTTTTCATTAGTAGGAGAAAGGCTAGAATGCCAGTTGTGGAAGCGAATTGAATTAAAATCAGCATTTCAGTAAGACTAAAAACAAGAGCACAGGAAGCCAGAAAGAGAAAATCCCCTGCACCTATGCGGATATCGATAACATGAGCAATGATTCCAAGAATCAAAAAGAAAGCCATGGTTAGATTCCAACTTGAGCAAACCATGAGGATTAAGTGAAAAATTAGCCAGACGAGCAAGGGATATTCTTGATGACGAAGGTCATAAATTCCCAAAGTTAAGCCGGCAGTTATCAAGATGACTTGCCCCAAAGTTAAATCCCACAGACTCAGCTAGAAAGAGCAGTCCCAAAGACAACTCAAAGAAAGCATACCAGTATGGATAGCGAACCTTGCAGTAACGACAGCGAAAATTACTAATCACTTGAGAAATAATCGGAATCAAATCCAGTGATTTCAAGCGAGTCTGACAAGAATCACAGTGGCTAGCAGGAAAGACTATGGATTGTTCAGGGAAGCGATCAATGACTAAGCCTAGAAAGGAAGCAAGAATAGCTCCAACAAGAAAAAAGTAAAGATGAATCATACTTATTTATTCGGAAAAAATAAGAGAAAGAGTATAATAGTTGGATAAAGGAGAAATTTTAGGAGCAAATATGAAAATTCACTTTGAAAAAGGACTTCAGATAGAAAATGCCCAACTCATTTGTCGCTGGTCTAATGCTTTGGGAGAAAGTTTTCAGAAGCAATGGATGGGACCCAAAATTTCTTATCCCTTGATTGTCCAATCCTTACAAAAGCTGGAAGGAATTTTTTCCATTTTTGCTGAAGAAGAGTTTGTAGGTGTCATCCAGAAAATCAGGCTAGAAGACAGGAATCTTCATATCGGGAGATTTTTTATCAATCCTCAGAAACAGGGGCAGGGCTTAGGTAGCCAGGCTTTAAGGAAATTTGTTAGTTTGACCTTTGAAAATGAAGACATAGATACTATTTCTCTAAATGTCTATGAGGCAAATCAAACAGCTTACAATCTTTACCAAAAAGAAGGATTTGAAATCGTTCAAATGGTTGAAGTACCTGTACGAAAATATATGATGATAAAATCTAGATAAGAATTAGATTATATCAATATTTGTCCCCGTACAATTTTTGGTTTTCAAACTTGTTGCAGAGAAATTTTCTTGATAAAATAGATATATGACTAGATATAAAGCAATCATTTCCTATGATGGCTACGCCTTCGCTGGTTTTCAGCGGCAACCACACGCGCGTAGTGTCCAAGAGGAAATTGAAAAAACTTTAACCAAATTAAATAAAGGGCAGGCCATTACCATCCATGGTGCAGGGCGAACGGATAGTGGTGTTCATGCGCTAGGGCAGGTTATCCACTTTGATCTTCCCTATCAGATGGATGAGGAAAAGCTTCGCTTTGCTCTCGATACTCAAAGTCCTGAAGATATAGATGTCACTTCGATTGAAATAGTGGCTGATGATTTTCATTGCCGTTATGCCAAGCATAGCAAGACCTATGAGTTTATCGTGGATAGAGGGCGTCCTAAAAATCCTATGAGACGTCATTATGCCACCCACTATCCCTATCCACTAGATGTGGAACGCATGCAAAAGGCTGTGAAGAAATTAGAAGGAACCCATGATTTCACCGGTTTTACTGCTGCCGGAACTAGTGTGGAGGACAAGGTAAGAACGATCACAGAAGCCAGTCTTAGGGTTGACGAGACCGGTCAATTTTTGACCTTTACCTTCTCAGGCAATGGTTTCCTCTATAAGCAGATTCGAAATATGGTTGGGACCTTGCTAAAAATTGGCAACAATCGGATGCCAATTGAGCAGATTGACCTGATTTTGGAGAAAAAAGACAGACAGTTGGCAGGCCCGACTGCATCACCCAATGGTTTGTATTTAAAGGAGATTCGTTATGAAGAATAATCGTATTTTAGCACTTTCAGGAAATGATATTTTTAGTGGTGGTGGACTAGCTGCTGACCTTGCGACCTATACTTTAAATGGTTTGCATGGTTTTGTGGCTATGACTTGTTTAACTGCTTTGACGGAAAATGGTTTTGAGGTCTTCCCGACAGATGAGACTATTTTCCAACAACAGTTGGATAGCCACAAGAGCGTAGAGTTTGGAGGGATTAAGATTGGTCTCTTACCGACTGTTGGTGTTGCTGAGAAAGCTCTTAACTTTATCAAGGAACGCACAGGAGTTCCAGTGGTATTGGATCCAGTTCTCGTTTGTAAGGAAACGCATGATGTTGCTGTCAGCGAGCTTTGTCAAGAGTTGATTCGCTTTTTCCCTTATGTGACTGTAATTACACCCAATCTACCTGAGGCAGAATTGCTAGCAGGCCAAAAGATTGAAACCTTAGACGATATGAAGGTTGCAGCTCAAAAATTACATGACTTGGGTGCACCAGCAGTCATTATTAAAGGTGGGAATCGCCTCAGTCAAGATAAGGCATTAGATGTATTTTATGATGGAAAGAACTTTACAGTTTTGGAAAATCCTGTTATTGAAGGACAGAATGCTGGTGCAGGATGTACCTTTGCATCAAGCATTGCCAGTCAGTTAGTCAAGGGAGAGGAGCTCTTACCAGCAATTGAAAGTTCCAAAGCCTTTGTTTACCGTGCCATTGCACAAGCAGATCAGTATGGAGTAAGACAATATGAAGCAAACAAAAACAAGTAAAATCGCCCTATTATCAATACTGACTGCCCTATCGGTAGTTTTAGGTTATATTGTCAAAATCCCAACCCAAACAGGAATCTTAACTCTTTTAGATGCTGGTATCTTTTTCACTGCTTTTTATTATGGAAAACGAGAAGGAGCTATTGTGGGAGGTCTAGGAGGTTTCATTATTGACCTGATCTCAGGCTATCCTCATTGGATGTTCTTCAGCTTGCTTTTCCATGGTTTGCAGGGTTACTTTGCAGGTTTTAAAGGAAAATGGCAGTGGCTTGGATTAGTTTTAGCAACTTTTCTCATGGTAGCTGGATATGCATGTGCGACATCTTGGATGAAAGGTTGGGGTGTAGCTCTGACAGATATTCCTCACAATTTGTTGCAGAATTTTGTTGGAATGATTGTTGGGTATCTTCTCTATCAGAGTATTAAGAAAATTAGTAAGCAGTAGAAGTCTTCCCTGGGAACTATTGAAAAAAATCTGATTATTTGCTAAAATGAAAGCTATGAAAACACTCTACGATGTGCAACAATTTCTCAAACAGTTCGGCATTCTTGTCTATATGGGCAAACGTCTTTATGACATTGAACTGATGAAGATTGAACTTTCTCGAATCTATGATGCTGGCTTGATGGATAAGCTGGATTATCTAGAAGCGGAGGCTGTTCTTCGCAGAGAGCACAAACTAGAATTAGACTATTTAGAAAAAAATGGAGATTAGATATTATGATAACTTGGGTATTATGGGGACTTGTAGTGGCGATGTTGGCATGGATGGGATACAACTATCTTCGTATTCGCCGTGCAGCAAAAATTGTAGACAATGCAGAGTTTGAATCTTTGATTCGTACAGGTCAGCTAATTGACTTGCGTGAGCCAGCTGACTTCCACAGAAAACATATCCTCGGAGCTCGTAATATTCCTTCAAATCAATTGAAGACAAGTCTTGCAGCTCTTCGCAAGGATAAACCTGTCCTTCTATATGAGAACCAACGTGCGCAACGTGTAACTAATGCAGCACTTTTCTTGAAAAAACAAGGTTTTTCAGAGATTTATATCCTTTCTTACGGGTTGGATTCTTGGACAGGCAAGGTTAAGACTAGCTAACAATGTGAAATAAATCTGTCACATATGTTTAATATAAAGTTTTTAGCTTTTTGTGATATAATTAATTTGTATTAAATTTAAGGAGTTTTTATTATGCAAGAAAAGAAAAAAGCCTCACTTGTTTTAGGTATCCTATCTATCGTCCTTGGTTTGTTATCTCCAGTCGTAGGTCTTATTTTGGGTATCGTTGGACTTGTTTTGGCTAATTCGCACGAAAAACAATCTGAACGAGTGTATAAAACAGAAAAAATTCTTAATATCGTAGGGATTGTCATTTCTGTACTTAACTGGATTGTAGCCGTCGCAGTATTTTTTAGATAAGCAATAAACAAAAAGCTTTAAATTTAAAGCTTTTTTATTTTATCGACTCATCTCTAAGTAGTTTTTAATGTTTTTCAATTCCTCTTTATTCAAGTGTCGGTATTGACCTTCTGCTAGGTCAGGATCTAATAGAAAATCCCCGAACTGAACTCGTTTGAGGGCAGTGACCTTGACACCAACTGAGAGGAACATTTTCTTTACCTGATGAAATTTCCCTTCAGAGATAGTGATGGTGGCTTGGCTAAGACTAGAACTTGAAGATAGAATCTCAAGCTGAGCAGGTTTACAAACAGTTCCATTAAGAAAGAAAATCCCGTTTTTGAACTGCTGGATGTGATCTGGTGTGAGCAAGCCGTTCACCTCAACTTGATAAGTTTTATCGACATGATATTGAGGGTGGAGAAGTTGAAAACCTAGAGGGCCATTGTTTGTTAAGAGGAGAAGACCTGTTGTATCTCGATCCAGTCGACCAATTGCATAGAGCTGCTCTGACTGGAGATGCTTAGGCAGTAGGTCCATGACCGTTGGTAGTTCTTTGTCCTTGCTTGCTGTCACGACACCATTTGGTTTGTGAAGCATGAGATAGGTGTGCTCATATCCTTGGATTTTTCTACCCTGAAAAATCAACTCTTGTAATCCCGTATCAACATTCTGTGCAAGGGAAGTAGCAGGGACTCCATCTACTAAGATTTCTTTTTTTAGGAGAGCCTGTTTCATGGCTTTTCGACTGATTTTTTCCTGGGCTAATAAATTATCTAAACGCATACCAGCCTATCTTATCATAAGTCGGGATTTTTGAAAAGAAAAGATAAGTCATGAATTTTCTTTTGAAAACATTTACACTTACTTGAGTTAAGTCATTTGCTTAAAATTGTGGTATAATTGCTCAGTTAGAAAATAAATTTTTGAATATAACAGAGGAAATCATGACAAAATTAAGAGAAGATATCCGTAATATCGCGATTATCGCCCACGTCGACCACGGTAAGACAACCCTCGTTGACGAATTATTAAAACAATCTGAAACTCTTGATGCGCGTACAGAATTAGCTGAACGTGCAATGGACTCAAACGATATTGAAAGAGCGTGGAATTACCATCCTTGCGAAGAATACAGCAGTTGCCTACAACGGAACTCGTATCAATATCATGGACACACCAGGACACGCGGACTTCGGTGGAGAAGTTGAACGTATCATGAAAATGGTTGACGGTGTAGTCTTGGTAGTGGATTCTTACGAAGGTACTATGCCTCAAACTCGTTTCGTACTGAAAAAAGCTTTGGAACAAGACCTTGTCCCAATCGTTGTTATCAATAAAATTGACAAACCATCAGCTCGTCCAGCAGAAGTAGTGGATGAAGTTTTGGAACTCTTCATCGAGCTTGGTGCGGATGATGACCAACTTGACTTCCCAGTAGTCTATGCTTCAGCAATCAACGGAACATCTTCATTGTCAGATGATCCAGCCGACCAAGAAAAGACTATGGCGCCAATCTTTGATACCATTATTGACCACATTCCAGCTCCAATCGATAACTCAGATGAGCCACTTCAATTCCAAGTGTCACTCTTGGACTACAATGATTTCGTTGGTCGTATCGGTATCGGACGTGTCTTCCGTGGTACAGTTAAGGTCGGAGACCAAGTTACTCTTTCTAAATTGGATGGTACAACCAAGAACTTCCGTGTTACAAAACTCTTTGGTTTCTTTGGTTTGGAACGTCGTGAAATCCAAGAAGCTAAGGCTGGTGACTTGATTGCCGTATCAGGTATGGAAGATATCTTTGTCGGTGAAACCATTACTCCAACAGATGCAGTTGAGGCATTGCCAGTTCTTCACATCGATGAGCCAACTCTTCAAATGACCTTCTTGGTCAATAACTCACCATTTGCTGGTCGTGAAGGTAAGTGGGTAACTTCTCGTAAGGTTGAAGAGCGCCTTCAAGCTGAGTTGCAAACAGACGTATCTCTTCGTGTAGATCCAACAGACTCACCAGATAAATGGACAGTTTCAGGACGTGGGGAATTGCACTTGTCAATCCTCATCGAGACTATGCGTCGTGAAGGTTATGAGCTTCAAGTATCTCGTCCAGAAGTTATCGTAAAAGAAATCGACGGTGTTAAATGTGAACCATTTGAACGTGTTCAAATCGACACTCCAGAAGAATACCAAGGATCTGTTATCCAAAGCCTTTCTGAACGTAAGGGTGAAATGTTGGATATGATTTCAACTGGAAATGGTCAAACTCGTTTGGTCTTCCTAGTTCCTGCGCGTGGTTTGATTGGATACTCAACTGAGTTCTTGTCAATGACTCGTGGTTATGGGATTATGAACCATACCTTCGATCAATACTTGCCATTGATCCCAGGGGAAATTGGTGGACGTCACCGTGGTGCCCTTGTTTCGATCGATGCTGGTAAGGCTACAACCTACTCTATCATGTCTATCGAAGAACGTGGTACTATCTTTGTTAACCCAGGTACTGAGGTTTACGAAGGAATGATCATCGGTGAAAACTCTCGTGAAAATGACTTGACTGTTAATATTACGAAAGCAAAACAAATGACCAACGTTCGTTCCGCTACTAAGGACCAAACGGCGGTTATCAAGACTCCTCGTATCTTGACACTTGAAGAATCACTTGAGTTCTTGAACGACGATGAGTACATGGAAGTAACGCCTGAATCGATTCGTTTGCGTAAACAAATCCTTAACAAGGCAGAGCGTGAGAAAGCAAACAAAAAGAAAAAATCAGCTGAATAAGAGCTAGAAAGAGATAAAGATGGTCTATTTAATCATAGGGATACTCTTATTACTACTCTATGTATTTGCGACACCTCAAAGTATCAAGGGGACGGTCAATGTTGTAATATTAGTCTTTGGACTTGTTGCCCTCGTAATCTTGTTGCTCTTGTCTGCCCTGCAGATTTTCCAACTTCCAGCAGAAATCTTTATTACATTGGGAATGCTGGCTCTTACTTACTTTAGTTTGAGAGATATCAGTCTCATGTCGATTCGAAAGAAGCGCGAAAATTAAATCTATTCATAACAAAAAACTTCTATCAGCAACTGAGTTGTCGATAGAAGTTTTTATTTGTTAGTGTTTTTGTCAGAATAACGGTTGTAGAAATCTACTTTTATCTGGATAAAATGTTCTAATTCACGAAAGAGTTGTAATAGAGTTGCCCGTGTCTCAAATTCTTCTCTAGTTTTAGGGAGAGAGCGATTGCGAAACACCTCTAGGTAGCTCTCAATATCATTCAATAAGTTATAGGCTGGATTTGTTTGACTCAGTTGGCTAGCTGTTTGAAAAGAGCTGAGCGACAATCAAACTCTCACTAGCGGCTAGTTGGCATGTGTTAATCTGTTGAGCCATATTTCTTAAGATACGCGTTTGTCTTTGTCGCATCTCAAAGTAGTGGATATGATAATCTGTCTGGTGAAAGAGATGGTCAGAATGATCGAGGTAAACTAATTTAAGAGCATCCTCAAGTAGTTGTTCAAGTTCATTTACAAGTTGAGCCTGATTACGGCCATCTCCTCTTTTCAGATAGTAAGAAAGCCGTAGAAGAACATCCCTGAGTTTTTCTTCAACAAGAGTATGATAATGTTGAATTTCTTTTTCACGTGAAGGCATGTAGAGATTGACCAGAAGTGCAAAGCCAGTACCGATTAGGAAGAGTAAGAGCTCATTCAGTAAAAGTGCTGGTGCTGTTGATTGTTGGATTAATAGATGGCTAACTAAGACGCTACTAGGAGTGATTCCAATTTCCCAACCCAGTTTATAGGCTAGAGGAACATAGATTGCTAAGTAAAGTCCAAAACTCCAAATATGATAGCCAGTTAGTTGAAAGGCAATAACACCGACTAAGAGAGCTAGAAGAGTTGAAAAAAGACGATTGCGGGCTAGCTTGATCGTGCTTCTTCGAGTATCAGAGAGGCTCAAAATAGCAATGATACCAGCTGATACAGCTGATGACAAATCAAAAAAGTAGGCTAGTAAACAAGCAAAACAAGTTGCTAGGACTAGTTTTAAAGTACGTTGAGTGATAGACATAGAATACTTCCTTGAGATAAATGCTTTAAAGTTATAGTAGTAGGTAAGGTAGAAAGGTCTATTCCAAGAGAGTTATTGAGAAAATAATTTGTTCTCCATGTAGTGGTTTGATTATAGTATAAATATGTTTTGAAATCAAGTGAATCTAATAATAGTATAGGCAGAATGAATATTTACCAAACTGGTTCAGATATCGTTTTATGGTATAATGTTAGGAAAGGAGCTTACTATGCCAACATTTATTCAAAAATTATATCGATAAGTTAAATATCAGCAGTATTCTAGAAGAGTTGTTTTCAAAAATCAGTTCTCTAGTCCTTCTTTTTTATTGTCTTTTTATATCGTTAAAAATAATTCTCCATCAAGTTGTGAAAAAGAGTTGTTAAACCATCCTTAAAATTTTCCCAGAAAGATGAGGCGCGCCAAAAAGACAATTTCTAGATTGATTGAAAAATATTTTTGAACTACACCCTCTATTTCTTTTTTTACTCTACTTTGTTTTATCTACTCTAGGCTTACCTGTATCAAGTCTTCTGGCAGGTGCTGGGATTGCTGGGGTGGCAATCGGGATGGGTGCTCAAGGGCTTCTTGTCAGACGTGGTCAATGGCTTTTTTTCATCCTCTTTGAGCGCCAGTTAGATGTTGGAGATCAAGTTGAGTTTTGACGAAATGGTCCCGATTACAATTTCTGGTAAGAGTTGTGAGTGTCGGTATTCGTACGACTCAACTGCGCAGTGAGGATGGAGTCCTTCACTTTGTTCCCAATAGAAGTATCACGGTTGTCAGCAATTTTTCAAGGAAAGAAGAGAACTGAAATTTTACCTCTTTTATGGTACAATAGAAAGAGTTTGGTAAAGGAGAAACGATGGTTTTTTTGGATGAGCAATTAGGAAATGGTTGTGCTTTGGATCAAATCTAGATGTAGAAAAAAATTAAAAAAATCTTGAAGATTTATCTGAAATCTACGGATTGGATAAGGAAACCATCGAATATGCGCTGGATAGAAAATGAAACGTGCTCATATGGATTACAACCGTGAGAATGGGACTGTGACCTTTATCTACAATGCTCTGGACTTAGAAAAGGATAAGGATTACTATGAAGCGATTCCCATGACCTTTATCGTTGAAAACAAACGAATGATTACCATCAGCAACCATAAGAATGCTTATGTCATTGATCAGATGTTAGCTTATCTGGATAGCCATGAGTCGCTTTCTATTTACAAATTTCTTTTTGCTAGTCTAGAAATCATTAGTAACGCCTATTATCCAATCATTGAAAAGATGGATAAGAGTAAAGATGAAGTCAACAGCTTACTTCGTCAGAGAACAACCAAGAAAAATCTCTTTGCTCTTTCCGACTTGGAGACAGGTATGGTTTATCTAACGGCAGCGGCAAAACAAAATCGACTCCTCTTGGAACATATCCAGGGTCATGCTCTTTATCGGAGATTTAATGATGTCGAACGAGAGCAGTTTGATGATGCCATGATTGAAGCCCATCAGTTGGTGTCTATGACAGACTTGATTTCTCAAGTCTTGCAACAACTCTCAGCTTCTTACAACAACATCCTAAACAATAACCTGAATGATAGTTTGACAATTTTGACTATTATCTCCGTCTTACTAGCAGTACTTGCGGTTATTACAGGTTTCTTCGGAATGAATGTTCCTCTACCATTTACAGAAGAGCCAAATGCTTGGATTTATATCTTAATGGCTAGCTTGATTTTATGGGCGGCCTTATCTCAATGGCTGAAGAAAATTACTAGAAAATAAAAGAGAAGGAGTCAAAATGGCTATTGAAAACTACATGCCAGACTTTGCTGTAGAAGCAGTTTATGATTTGACAGTCCAAAGCCTGAAAAACCAAGGGATCAAAGCTGTTTTGGTGGATTTGGACAACACTCTGATTGCTTGGAATAACCCTGATGGGACTTCAGAGATGAAGCAGTGGTTACATGACCTTCGTGATGCTGGTATTCGCATTATCGTAGTGTCTAACAACTCTAAAAAACGAGTTCAACGTGCGGTTGAAAAATTTGGGATTGACTATGTTTATTGGGCTTTGAAGCCCTTTACTTTCGGGATTGATCGTGCCATGAAGGAATTCCACTATGAGAAAAACGAAGTGGTCATGGTTGGGGATCAACTCATGACGGATATTCGAGCTGCTCACCGAGCAGGGATTCGTTCGATTTTGGTCAAACCCTTGGTCCAGCATGACTCTATCAAAACACAGATTAACAGAGCTCGTGAGCGCCGTGTTATGAAACAAATCACTGAAAAGTACGGGCCTATCACATATAAAAAAGGAATCTAACTATGGAAGAAATTCTCTGTATTGGCTGTGGAGCAACCATTCAGACGACAGATAAGACCGGTCTAGGCTTTACGCCTCAGTCAGCACTCGAAAAAGGTTTGGAAACTGGTGAAGTTTATTGCCAACGTTGTTTCCGTCTTCGTCATTACAATGAAATCACAGATGTCCAGTTGACGGATGATGATTTCCTAAAACTCTTGCACGAGGTAGGAGACAGTGATGCCTTGGTGGTCAATGTGATTGATATCTTTGACTTTAATGGTTCTGTTATCCCAGGATTGCCTCGCTTTGTATCAGGCAACGATGTTCTCTTGGTTGGAAATAAAAAAGACATCCTTCCTAAGTCTGTTAAGCCTGGTAAGATTAGTCAATGGCTCATGGAACGTGCCCATGAAGAAGGTCTACGTCCTGTTGACGTCGTTCTGACTTCAGCCCAAAACAAGCATGCTATCAAGGAAGTCATTGATAAAATTGAGCACTACCGTAAGGGTCGTGACGTCTATGTAGTTGGGGTTACCAACGTTGGGAAATCAACTCTTATCAATGCTATTATCCAAGAAATTACGGGTGACCAGAACGTCATCACAACATCACGTTTCCCAGGGACAACCTTAGATAAGATTGAAATCCCACTTGATGATGGTTCTTATATCTATGATACACCGGGAATTATTCATCGTCATCAGATGGCCCACTACTTGACGGCTAAAAATCTCAAGTATGTCAGTCCTAAAAAGGAAATCAAACCTAAAACCTATCAGCTCAATCCTGAGCAAACTCTCTTTTTAGGAGGTTTGGGACGCTTTGACTTCATCTCAGGAGAAAAGCAAGGTTTCACAGCTTTCTTTGATAATGAACTCAAACTTCATCGTACCAAGCTTGAAGGAGCGAGTGACTTTTACGATAAGCACCTGGGAACCCTCCTTACACCACCGAATAGCAAGGAAAAAGAAGATTTTCCAAAACTGGTCCAACATGTCTTTACTATCAAGGATAAGACTGATCTCGTTATCTCGGGACTAGGCTGGATCCGTGTAACAGGAACTGCCAAAGTCGCCGTCTGGGCACCAGAAGGCGTCGCAGTCGTCACACGAAAAGCAATTATTTAAACACAGAAAGGAAAGGGGTGTCTTTATAAAGGCGAGCACTGCGAGCCCATAGAAGATACTTTTCGACGTGGTGTGATTGCCAATCTATAGATTGGCAAGGGGCGCAATTGAGACCTAGGCTCAATTGTGAGGTCAGGAAATCCATTTTTCAAAGATGAAATCTTTAGGAAATTAGTTCCGACCGTCCCTCACCACCTAAAATAACTATCAAAAAGGAAGAAAATATGTCATTAACATCAAAACAACGTGCCTTCCTCAACAGCCAGGCACACACCCTTAAACCCATTATCCAAATCGGGAAAAATGGTCTCAACGACCAAATCAAAACCAGCGTTCGTCAGGCACTTGATGCCCGCGAATTAATCAAGGTTACTCTCTTGCAAAACACAGATGAAAACATCCACGAAGTAGCTGAAATCTTGGAAGAAGAAATCGGTGTGGATACAGTCCAAAAAATCGGCCGTATCTTGATTTTATATAAGCAATCAAGCAAGAAAGAAAATCGTAAGATTTCTAAAAAAGTTAAAGAAATCTAAAAATATACTCCCAAACTGTTTTTACAGAAGATTAAAGGAGATTAGCCTATGGCAATCGAATTATTAACTCCCTTTACAAAAGTGGAGTTAGAGCCAGAAATCAAGGATAAAAAACGTAAGCAAGTTGGAATCTTAGGGGGAAATTTTAACCCTGTTCACAATGCCCATCTTATCGTGGCAGACCAAGTGCACCAGCAGTTGGGATTGGATCAAGTTCTGCTCATGCCTGAGTATCAACCACCTCACGTAGACAAAAAAGAAACCATTCCTGAACATCATCGCCTCAAGATGCTTGAATTGGCAATTGATGGAATCGAAGGTTTAGCTATTGAGACTATTGAGCTAGAGCGTAAGGGTATTTCCTACACCTACGACACCATGAAGATTTTGACAGAGAAGAATCCAGATACAGATTATTATTTCATTATCGGAGCTGACATGGTAGACTATTTACCCAAATGGTATAGAATTGATGAACTGGTCGACCTCGTTCAGTTTGTAGGAGTTCAGCGGCCACGATACAAGGCTGGGACTTCTTATCCAGTCATCTGGGTGGATGTGCCTCTCATGGATATTTCATCCAGTATGGTACGTGATTTCATCGCCCAAGGTCGCACACCTAACTTTCTCCTACCAAAACCAGTGCTAGACTATATCGAGAAAGAAGGTCTCTACTAATGGCATATCAAGACTACATCAATTGTTCCCGAGAGGAATTGTTGGGGAAAATGGCAGAGCTTCTACCCGAGAAACGCCTAACCCATTGTCTGGGTGTAGAGCATGCAGCCATAGAATTGGCTCAGCGCTTTGGTGTGGATGTTGAGAAAGCTGGTTTAGCTGGTCTCCTTCATGACTATGCTAAAAAACTGTCCGATCAGGAATTTCTAAACTTGATTGACCGTTATCAGCTAGACCCTGACCTTAAACTGGGGCAATAATGTCTGGCATGGGATGGTAGGAATTTACAAGATTCAGGAAGATTTAGATTTGAAAGATCCTGAAATTTTGCGTGCAATAGAAATCCATACAGTTGGAGCTGGCCAGATGACGGACCTAGACAAGGTCATCTACGTCGCAGACTATATCGAGCATAATCGTGCCTTTCCAGGAGTGGAACAGGCGCGTGAGATTGCTGAGCAATCACTCAATAAGGTGGTAGCCTATGAAACAGCTCGCACTGTGGAACATTTGGCTCGCCAGGGATTGCCTATCTATCCCCAAACCCTTGAAACCTATAACGCCTTTGTGCACTATTTGAAAGAGGACTAAATGAACGAAAAAGAATTACTAGAACTAGTCGTGAAAGCGGCTGATGAGAAACGTGCTGAGGACATTCTCGCACTCGATGTACAAGATTTGACCAGCGTGACAGATTACTTTGTCATCACGAGCTCTATGAATAGCCGTCAGTTGGATGCTATCGCTGACAATATCCGTGAAAAAGTAGCCCAAGCGGGCTTTAAAGGCAGCCATGTTGAAGGCGACGCAGCTGGTGGCTGGGTCTTGCTAGACCTTGGTGGAGTCGTTGTGCATATCTTCTCAGAAGAAATGCGTGCCCACTATAACCTAGAAAAACTATGGCATGAGGCGCATTCTGTAGATTTATCTGAAACTTTATAGTCTTTTCCTTTATCTTTTATTACGGCGTTAACTCATTTTGCCTAACTCTAGTTATGCCTGCAATTCGTTGCCTAGTACTAAAAGCAAACGAAAAGACTATAGCGTACAATTGAACTCAGTTGTAGTCAACTGGGTTTATTTGCTTATTTCAGAAGAAAATTGTTAGAAAGGTAAGGGCTAGTGTTGTTAACCATGGAGCTCTTTGTATCTTGATTTATGGAGACTTATGAAACCTTTGCGGCTGTTTACGATACTGTGATGGACGATAGTTTATACGATAAATGGACGGATTTTTCCCTCCGTCATTTGCCTAAGACCAAGGAGAGAAAGAAACTCTTGGAGCTGGCTTGTGGGACAGGCATCCAGTCTGTGCGATTTTCTCAGGCTGGTTTTGATGTAACTGGGCTTGACTTGAGCGCTGATATGCTGAAGATTGCTGATAAGAGAGCTACTTCAGCTAAGCAAAAGATTGATTTTATTGAAGGCAATATGTTGGACTTGTCCAAGGCAGGAACTTATGACTTTATCACGTGTTATTCGGACTCTATCTGCTACATGCAGGATGAGGTGGAAGTAGGGGACGTCTTTAAAGAAGTCTATAATGCCCTCAATGAAGATGGTGTCTTTATCTTTGATGTGCATTCGACCTACCAGACAGATGAGGTCTTTCCTGGCTATTCCTATCATGAAAATGCAGAAGACTTTGCTATGCTTTGGGATACCTACGAGGATGATGCACCTCACTCCATCGTGCATGAGTTGACCTTTTTTATCAAGGAAGCGGATGGTTCCTTTAGTCGTCATGATGAGGTACATGAGGAACGAACTTACGAAGTATTGACCTATGATATTTTGTTGGAACAGGCTGGTTTTAAGTCCTTCAAGCTTTATGCTGACTTTGAGGATAAGGAGCCTACAGAAACCAGCACCCGTTGGTTTTTTGTCGCGCAGAAGTAGGAGAATATCATGACCATTACAGGTATTATAGCGGAGTTCAATCCTTTTCATAATGGCCACAAATACCTGCTGGATCAGGCTGAGGGCCTGAAAATCGTTGCCATGTCTGGGAATTTCATGCAGAGAGGCGAGCCTGCTATTGTAGATAAGTGGACTCGGGCCCAGATGGCACTGGAGAATGGCGCAGACCTGGTAGTAGAATTGCCCTTTTTAGTCAGTGTACAAGCAGCGGATTTCTTTGGACAAGGAGCAGTAGATATCTTGGCGCAGTTAGGAATTGACAGCCTAGCTTTTGGGACAGAGGAAGTACTAGATTACCAAAAAATTGCTAACTTATATGCAGAGTGTGGTCAAGAGATGGAGAAATTTGTAGAAAATCTACCTGATTCACTCTCCTATCCTCAGAAAACTCAAGCCATGTGGAAGGAATTTGCAGGTCTTGATTTTTCGGGTGATACGCCCAATCATGTCTTAGCTCTTGCCTACGCCAAGGCAGTTGCTGGAAGAGATATCAAACTTCATCCAATCAAGCGTCAGGGGGCAGGCTATCATTCTGTGGACAAGGATGTGGATTTTGCTTCGGCGACAGCTATCCGTCAGCATCAATCAGACCAAGATTTCTTAGAACGTTTTATTCCAACTGTTACTCTTTTTGAGCAGGCCTGTAAGGTGAGCTGGGGAAATTATTTTCCACTTTTACGCTATCAAATCTTGTCAAATCCAGACCTAACTACTATTTATCAGCTCAATCAAGAAATGGAGGTGCGGATAAAGGATGCTATAAAGACAGCTCAGTCTATGGAAGAATTAGTTGAAGCAGTTGCAACCAAACGTTACACCAAAGCGCGTGTACGACGCCTCTTGACTTATATCTTGGTACAAGCCAGAGAAAGTGACTTGCCAGAAGGTATTCACGTCCTTGGTTTTACCGAAAAAGGCAGACAACACCTTAAAGCTCTCAAGGAGCAGGTCAATCTCGTCAGCCGTATCGGCAAAGAACCCTGGGATGCCATAACCCAAAAGGCAGACCAAATTTATCAACTGGGATACCCGAGTATCGCAGAACAGAATTTTGGTCGAGTGCCAATCAGAATCGAATCGAACTAAGTCTACTGTGAGGTGGACTTTTTTCTTATTTTTTGCAAAAAAATTCTTTTAAAAAATAGTTAGGTTTAAGAAGCTTATTTTGCTAAGGAAAATGAAGATATTGCTCCTAAAAATAACTAAAACAACTTCCATTTAAGGTTTGTTAAAAATATTTTTTTGTGGTAAAATGTATAAGAATGCATGTCATTCGGATAAACAAATAAATTGAGGTAAAAACATGGAAATTATGACAATTGTTATAGTTGTTTTTGCCGTCATCATTGGTTTAGTCATTGGATATGTCAGCATCTCAGTCAAGATGAAATCATCACAAGAGGCTGCAGAGTTGATGCTTTTAAATGCTGAACAAGAAGCAACTAATTTACGAGGACAAGCTGAGCGCGAAGCGGATTTATTACTCAATGAAGCTAAGAGCGAAAGCAAATCCCTTAAAAAAGAAGCACTATTGGAGGCTAAAGAAGAAGCCAGAAAATACCGCGAAGAAGTGGACGCTGAATTTAAGTCGGAGCGTCAAGAACTCAAGCAAATCGAAAGTCGTTTGACGGAGAGAGCTACGAGCCTTGACCGTAAAGACGATAATTTGACGAACAAAGAGAAAACACTTGAACAAAAAGAACAAAGTATTTCTGATAGAGCAAAAAACCTTGATGCACGTGAAGAGCAACTAGAGGAAATTGAAAAGCAAAAGCAAGCTGAACTAGAGCGTGTCGGAAGTCTGACACAGTCAGAGGCAAAAGATATCATCTTAGCCCAAACAGAAGAAGACTTGACCAAGGAAATTGCTAGCCGCATTCGTGAGGCGGAGCAAGAAGTCAAGGAACGTTCAGATAAGCTTGCTAAGGATATCTTGTCCCAAGCGATGCAGAGAATTGCTGGTGAGTATGTAGCTGAGTCTACCAACTCGACAGTTCATCTGCCTGATGATACTATGAAAGGTCGTATCATTGGTCGTGAAGGGCGAAATATCCGTACCTTTGAAAGTTTGACAGGGGTCGATGTCATCATTGATGATACGCCAGAAGTGGTAACCTTGTCAGGTTTTGATCCTATCCGACGTGAGATTGCCCGTATGACGATGGAAACCTTACTTAAGGATGGACGAATTCACCCAGCTCGTATCGAAGAGTTGGTTGAGAAAAACCGTCAAGAAATTGATAACAGAATTCGTGAATATGGTGAAGCTGCAGCCTACGAAATCGGTGCACCAAACCTTCACCCAGACTTGATGAAGATCATGGGTCGCTTACAGTTCCGTACTTCATACGGACAAAATGTCTTGCGTCACTCAATCGAAGTGGCTAAGTTAGCTGGTATCATGGCTAGCGAACTTGGTGAAAATGCAGCCCTTGCCCGTCGTGCAGGATTCCTTCACGATATTGGTAAAGCCATTGACCGAGAAGTAGAAGGTAGCCACGTTGAGATTGGTACTGAATTAGCTCGCAAGTACAAAGAGCATCCAGTTGTGATTAACACGATTGCTAGTCACCACGGAGATGTAGAACCTGAAAGTGTGATTGCAGTTCTCGTTGCTGCAGCGGACGCCTTGAGCGCAGCCCGTCCAGGAGCTCGTAGCGAATCACTTGAAAGCTACATCAAACGTCTCCATGATTTAGAAGAAATCGCTAATAGCTTTGAAGGAGTTCAAAATAGCTTTGCCCTTCAAGCAGGTCGTGAAATCCGCATCATGGTAAATCCAGGTCAAATCAAGGACGACAAGGTCACAATCTTGGCTCACAAAGTTCGTGAGAAAATCGAAAGCAACCTCGATTACCCAGGAAATATCAAGGTAACCGTGATTCGTGAACTTCGTGCAGTTGATTATGCAAAATAAATAAGAAAGAGCAGTTGAAAAATTACTGCTTTTTTGTTACACTAGATAGAAAGATTGTAGTAAGCAGAAATGCCTTTACAAAGAGAATTCTGAATGAATTTCCAAGGCATTTCACAAACTATCCAAAGGAGACATCATGGCAGACCGTGGCTTACTAATCGTTTTTTCAGGCCCTTCAGGAGTTGGAAAAGGAACGGTTAGACGAGAGATTTTTGAGAGTTCTGAAAACCAATTCCAATATTCTGTATCTATGACAACTCGGGCGCAACGTCCAGGTGAAGTAGACGGAGTTGACTATTTCTTCCGTACGCGTGAAGAATTTGAAGAATTGATCCGTCAAGGACAGATGTTAGAGTATGCAGAGTATGTAGGCAACTACTACGGAACTCCTCTGACCTATGTCAATGAAACCCTTGATAAGGGGATTGATGTCTTCCTTGAAATTGAAGTGCAGGGAGCTCTTCAGGTCAAGAAAAAAGTTCCAGATGCAGTCTTTATCTTTTTGACACCACCAGATTTGGAAGAATTGCAAGATCGTCTCGTAGGCCGTGGTACCGATAGCGCAGAAGTGATCGCCCAACGTATCGAAAGCTAAAGAAGAAATTGCTTTGATGCGTGAGTATGACTATGCTATTGTCAATGATCATGTTCCTCTTGCCGCAGAACGTGTCAAACGTGTGATTGAAGCAGAACATTTCCGCGTCGATCGTGTCATCGGTCACTACCAGGATATGCTACCAAAGTCTCCAACTATTCGATAAACTATAGAAAACAGGTACAAACAAATGATGCTTAAACCCTCTATTGATACCTTGCTTGACAAGGTACCATCAAAATATTCACTCGTAATCTTGGAAGCAAAACGTGCTCACGAATTAGAAGCTGGAGCAACTCCAACACAAGAATTCAAATCTGAAAAATCTACACTTCGTGCCTTGGAAGAAATTGAATCAGGGAATGTAACCATCCACCCAGATCCAGAAGGGAAACGCGAAGCTGTTCGTCGTCGTATCGAAGAAGAAAGACGATTGAGAGAAGAAGAAGAAAAGAAAATCAAAGAGCAAATCGCGAAAGAAAAAGAAGAAGGTGAAAAAATTTAAGGTTGGGGGGACTCAATCTTATTTTTTCTATTGCAAGAATACTCAATCAATTAAAACGATTTAAGAAGAGAAGGAGGTGAGGATATGGCTATTGCAAAAATCATTGTGGATGTTCCCTTGATGCAGACAGACCAGCCCTATAGCTACAAGATTCCAGAGGAATTTGAAGGGATGCTGGAAGTTGGTATGCGGGTTCATGTGCCTTTTGGGAAGGCCAATCGCTTGATTCAGGGAATTGTTCTTGGAATGGAACAAGAATCTGATGTAGATGTGGCATATGAGGACTTGAAAGAAATTGCTGAGGTGCTGGACTTTTCTCCTGTCTTAACGGAGGAACAACTCTGGTTGGCCGAAGAACTACGTAAGTCAGTCTTTTCATACAAGATTTCTATTCTAAAAGCTATGCTTCCAGGATTTTTGAATTCTAGCTATGATAAAATCCTCTATCCTCTGGAAGGCTTGAGTCAGGAGGACAAGGAGCGTCTATTCACTTCGCAAGAGTCCTTAGCATTTTTCATCACTTGATTTGAAAAAAAGCAGGCGGAGATGATGCGATTGACTCGCAAAGGGCTTTTTGAAACTCGAGTATCAGGCTATAGACCAGAAGAAGGTTAAAACACAGTCTTGGATTCAAGTGAATCTTGACAAATTAGAAAAAGCTAGAAATCTCAAACCGTGCCAAGAAGAAATTGGAACTGCGAGATTATTTATTAGCACATCCAGAAAGTACTCCTTTGGCTGCTTTGTTAGAAAAATTACTCACGGGAACAAGTCAACTTCTTTGTGGAACAGGGTGCTTTGACGATTCTTCAAAAGGAAGTTCAACGTTCAGCTGCCTACTTTGAAGAAATCGAGTCAAATCAAGCCTTAGAGTTAAACCCAGAGCAAAAAAACAAGCCTGTGAGGCGGTTGTTGGAGCGATTGGAAAGAAAACATCCTCCCTTTTCTTCTTCAAGGAATTACAGGAAGTGGGAAAAACCGAGGTTTACCTGCAGATTATCCAAGGGGCTCAGGACATGGGGAAAACAGCGATTGTTCTAGTTCCAGAGATCTCTCTGACACCTCAAATGACCGAGCGCTTTATTGCTCGTTTTGGTGAGCAAGTCGCCATCCTCCACTCAGGCTTGTCCAATGGTGAAAAAGTATGATGAGTGGCGCAAGGTGGAGCGTGGAGATGCTCAGGTAGTTGTTGAGGGCCAGGGTCTGCTATTTTTTTGCACCTTTGAAAAAAATCTAGGTGTTATCATTATCGATGAAGAGCATGAGGCTAGCTACAAGCAAGACAGCAATCCTCGTTACCATGCTAGAGATGTGGCTCTTTTACGAGCTCAGTACAATCAAGCTGCCCTAGTCCTTGGTTCTGCAACACCAAGTCTAGAAAGTCGTGCGCGTGCTGGTAAGGGTGTTTATCAACATCTACGTCTGACTCAACGGGCCAATCCTTTAGCAAGTATTCCTGAAGTTCAACTCATTGACTTCCGTGATTACATCGGGCAGAATGAAACATCAAACTTTACACCACCTCTCATTAAGGCCATTCAAGATCGATTGGATAAAAAAGAGCAGGTTGTTCTCATGCTCAATCGCCGTGGTTATTCTAGCTTTGTCATGTGCCGGGAATGTGGGACAGTTGATACCTGTCCAAACTGCGATATTTCTCTGACGCTGCATATGGATACCAAAACCATGAACTGTCATTATTGTGGTTTTTCTAAGGAAATTCCTCATGTCTGTCCAAACTGTCAGAGTCGTAGTATTCGATACTATGGAACAGGGACTCAAAAGGCCTACGATGAGCTAACAGAACTCTTTCCAGAGGCACGCATTCTACGCATGGATGTGGATACAACTCGTAAAAAAGGCAGTCACCAAGCTTTACTTGAACAATTTGGCAATGGTGAAGCGGACATATTGCTAGGAACCCAGATGATTGCCAAGGGCTTGGATTTTCCAAATGTGACCTTGGTTGGTGTTCTCAATGCGGATACGGCTTTGAACTTGCCTGATTTCCGTTCTTCTGAGAGAACCTTCCAACTCTTGACCCAGGTAGCAGGCCGTGCCGGTCGAGCTGAAAAGGCAGGTCAGGTCTTGATTCAGTCTTATAATCCTCAGCATTATGCCATTCTGTTCGCCAAGGATCAGGACTACGAAGGTTTCTATGCCTATGAAATGGGTATCAGACGTCAGTTGGGTTATCCACCTTATTATTTCACTATTGGAATCACCTTATCTCATAAGAAAGAAGAAGAGGTTCTTAGACGTGCTTATCAAGTCATGGAGATTTTGCGGTCAGGTTTATCGGATGCTAGTGTAATTCTAGGTCCGACGCCAAAACCTATCGCTCGTACTCATAACCTCTACCACTACCAAATTTTGATTAAATACCGTTTAGAAGATGAGTTGGCTTCTACCCTTAATCAGGTCTTAGCCTTAACTCAAGAACGTGAAAATAGCGAACTTCGTCTCAGTATTGACCACGAACCGCAACAATTTTTATAGAAGGAGAAAAGATGACAAAACTAATCTTTATGGGAACTCCCAATTTTTCAGCAACTGTTTTAAAGGGGCTTTTGTCAGATGACCGCTACGAGATTGTAGCGGTTGTAACTCAGCCAGATCGTGCTGTCGGCCGTAAAAAAGTTATTCAGGAAACCCCAGTGAAACAAGCTGCCAAAGAGGCAGGTCTGCCTATCTACCAACCAGAAAAATTATCAGGTAGTCCAGAGATGGAAGCTATCATGAATTTGGGAGCTGACGGGATTGTGACTGCAGCTTTTGGACAATTTCTCCCAAGTAAACTCCTTGATAGTATGGATTTTGCAGTCAATGTTCATGCTTCGCTTCTTCCAAAGCACCGTGGTGGAGCTCCTATCCATTATGCCTTGATTCAGGGTGATGAGGAAGCAGGAGTAACCATTATGGAAATGGTCAAGGAAATGGATGCAGGGGACATGATTTCTCGTCGCAGTATTCCCATTACTGATGAGGACAATGTCGGAACTTTGTTTGAAATTGGCCATTGTTGGGCGTGATTTGCTTTTGGATACTCTACCTGCTTATATAGCTGGTGAAATTCAGCCTCAACCGCAAGATCCAAGCCAAGTAACTTTCTCACCTAATATCAAACCAGAGGAAGAAAAATTGGACTGGAACAAGACCAATCGTCAACTCTTTAACCAAATTCGTGGTATGAATCCTTGGCCAGTTGCTCATACTTTTCTAAAGGGCGAACGCTTCAAAATATATGAAGCTCTACCTGTAGAAGGCGAGGGGAATCCAGGTGAGATTATCTCTATCGGTAAGAAAGAATTGATTGTCGCAACAGCAGAAGGAGCCCTGTCTCTCAAGCAGGTTCAACCAGCAGGAAAACCTAAAATGGACATTGCTTCCTTCCTCAACGGTGTGGGACGAACTTTGGCAGTAGGAGAACAATTTGGAGACTAAAGTAGAAACGGCTAGAAGTTTAGCCTTAGAGGTGCTAGAAGACGTCTTTGTCAATCAAGCATATTCCAATATCGCCCTAAATAAACACCTCAAGGGAAGTCAACTATCAGTTGCAGATAAGGGTTTGGTGACAGAGCTGGTCTATGGAACTGTAGCTCGAAAACTTACATTGGAGTGGTACTTGTCTCATTTTATCCAAGACAGAGACAAGTTAGATAGCTGGCTCTATGTTCTTCTTCTCATGAGTGTCTATCAACTCCAATATCTAGATAAGCTACCTGACCATGCAGTGGTCAATGAAGCAGTGGAACTGGCTAAACTTCGAAAAAAGGGGAGCGAAAAACTAGTCAATGCAGTCCTTCGTCGTATCTTGCGTGAGGGTTTGCCAGATATTGCCAGTATCAAACGTAAAAATAAGCGTGATTCCATTGCCTACTCTTTGCCAGTTTGGTTGGTTTCTAAGCTCAAGGAAGAGTATGGTGAAGAGCGAGCGCAAGCGATTTTTGAAAGTCTATTGAGGCGTAATAAAGCCAGTATTCGCGTAACAGATTTGAGCCGAAAAGAGGAAATTAAAGCTCTGCTTGATGCAAGTGATTCTGCTTTATCAGCTTCTGGTCTGGTCAAGGAGCAGGGGCATTTTGCGGGTCATGACTTGTTTGCTGAAGGGGCTATTACTATCCAGGATGAGTCTAGTCAACTGGTTGCACCAACACTAGAGCTACAAGGAGAGGAGCAGGTTTTGGATGCTTGTGCAGCTCCAGGTGGGAAAACAGCTCATATGGCCTCTTATCTCACGACAGGTCAGGTAACAGCTCTGGATCTCTACGACCATAAACTCACTTTGATTCAAGAGAATGCCCAGCGTTTAGGCGTAGCAGACCGTGTTCAAACACAAAAATTGGATGCCCGAAAGGTTCACGAGTTTTTTGGTAAGAATCAATTTGATAAGATTCTTGTTGATGCCCCTTGCTCAGGGATTGGTCTATTACGTCGAAAACCCGATATCAAATACAACAAAGACACTGCTGATTTCGCGTCATTACAGGAAATTCAGTTGGAAATATTAGGTAGTGTTTGTCAAACGCTACGTAAAGGTGGTATAATAACTTATAGTACCTGCACTATTGTCTCTGAGGAGAACTTTCAAGTGGTTCAAGCATTTTTAGAAAGTCATCCAGAGTTCGAGCAGGTTAAACTAGAACACGAATGCAAGGATATCCTAAAAGACGGCTGTATCCTCATTACTCCTGAATTGTATGGAAGTGATGGATTCTTTATCAGCCAATTTCGTAAGATATCCAATTAGGAAGGAACTGACACAATGGAGATTTCATTATTAACAGATGTGGGTCAGAAACGTACAAATAATCAAGACTATGTCAATCTTTTTGTCAACCGTGCCGGTCGTACGATGATTATCTTGGCTGACGGGATGGGAGGACATCGAGCGGGTAATATTGCCAGTGAGATGGCAGTTACGGACTTAGGTGTTGCCTGGGTAGATACTCAGATTGATACCGTGAATGAAGTTCGTGAATGGTTTGCAGAACACCTAGAAATTGAAAATCAAAAGATTTATCAATTGGGGCGTGATGAAGCATATAAAGGAATGGGTACAACTCTAGAAGCCCTTGCAATCATTGATAACCAAGCCATCTATGCTCATATTGGAGATTCTCGTATCGGCTTGGTTCGTGGAGAAGAGTACCACCAATTAACGAGTGATCATTCATTAGTCAATGAGTTACTCAAGGCAGGTCAATTAACACCTGAAGAAGCTGAAGCGCATCCACAAAAAAATATCATCACCCAGTCTATCGGACAAAAAGATGAGATTCAACCTGATTTAGGGATTGTAAGCTTGGAACCTGGTGACTATATCGTTATGAACAGTGATGGTCTCACGAATATGATTTCAGGAAGTGAAATCTATGACATCGTAACAAGTGATATCTCACTTGATGACAAGGCGGCAACCTTAGTACGTTTTGCAAACAATGCCGGAGGGCTTGATAACATTACTGTTGCCTTGATTGCGATTGAGGAGGAATCAAAATGATCCAGATCGGCAAGATATTTGCCGGACGATATCGGATTATCAAACAAATTGGCCGTGGCGGGATGGCAGATGTCTACCTGGCCAAAGATTTGATTCTGGATGGGGAAGAGGTAGCGGTTAAGGTCCTGAGGACCAACTACCAAACGGATCCAATCGCTGTTGCACGTTTTCAGCGGGAAGCACGTGCGATGGCAGACTTAGATCATCCTCATATCGTTCGAATTACGGATATCGGTGAAGAAGATGGTCAACAATATCTAGCTATGGAATATGTAGCTGGGCTTGACCTCAAACGTTATATTAAAGAACACTACCCTCTATCAAACGAGGAAGCTGTTCGTATCATGGGTCAAATTCTCTTGGCTATGCGTTTGGCGCATGCAAAGGGGATTATTCACCGTGATTTAAAACCTCAAATATACTCTTGACTCCTGATGGAACTGCAAAAGTTACTGACTTTGGGATTGCAGTGGCCTTTGCAGAAACCAGTTTGACACAGACCAACTCCATGTTGGGTTCTGTTCACTATCTATCACCTGAGCAGGCGCGTGGTTCTAAGGCGACCATACAGAGTGATATTTATGCAATGGGAATTATCTTTTTCGAAATGTTGACAGGTCATATTCCTTATGATGGAGATAGTGCTGTGACCATTGCACTTCAGCATTTCCAAAAACCACTTCCTTCTGTCATTGCAGAAAACCCATCAGTGCCACAATCCTTGGAAAACGTAGTTATAAAAGCGACAGCTAAAAAGTTGACAGACCGTTACCAAACTGTCTCGGAGATGTATGTTGACTTATTGAGCAGTCTTTCATATAATCGTCGAAATGAACCAAAGCTGGTATTTGAAGATACAAGTAAAGTTGATACAAAAACCTTACCTAAAATTTCACAGTCTACTTTAACAGCAATTCCCAAAGTGCAACCAAAGGAAGAAAGTCCTCAGAGTCAAAAGCCAACTCAAAAGGCAACTAGTAAAGGAACTGTTGCAAAACCAGTCAAGAAACGTCGTTTCAAAGCAAGGTATTTTGTGCTTTTAGCTAGTTTTATACTTGTCTTGGCTTCTCTCTTTTGGATAGTATCAAAAACGCCAGCTACCGTTGAAATTCCAAAAGTAGCAGGTCAAACTGTAGCAGAAGCCAAGGAAAATCTAAAAAAAGCTAATTTTGAAATTGGCGAGGAAAAGACTGAAGCTAGTGATACAGTAGAAAGGTCGAGTGATTCGAACGGATCCAGATGCTGGTTCGTCTCGCAAAGAAGGTACTAAAGTTAGTCTTATTATTTCTTCAGGTCAGCAATCGTTTAAGATTGGAAATTATATTGGACGCAAATCTACGGACGTCATTGCAGAGTTAAAAGGGAAAAAAGTTCCTGAAAATCTCATCAAGGTTGTAGAAGAGGAATCAAGTGAAACTGAGGCAGGACTTGTTATGAAACAGAGCCTGTCAGAAGGAACTACTTATGATCTCAGTAAGGCGACCGAGATTACTTTGACAGTAGCCAAGAAGGTAACTAGCGTTCCTATGCCAAGTTATATTGGATCAAGTCTTGAATTTACCAAGAATAACTTGATTCAGATAGTTGGTGTAAAAGAAGCTAATATTGAAGTGGTAGAGGTCTCTACAGCTCCAGAAGGAACTGCTGAGGAAACTGTTGTCAGTCAGAGTCCAAAACCAGGTGAAGGTGTAGATTTGAATACAACTCGTATCAAGATTTCTATCTATAAACCGAAAACAACTACAACAACAAATCCATCACAGGCTAATCCATATCGTGGAGAGACATCACCACATATTAGAGAACCTCAAACTACGACAGCACCGTCATCTCCGTCATCGAATAATCAGTCAGAGAACCATAATGGTGAGAACTAATCAATCTTTGTCACAGTTTTTGTGACAAAGATTTTTTTTCCTTAAAATTTATGATAAAATAAAAGGAGTTTAAAGGAGGGGAACATGGACGAATCAAAAAAACTGAATGCAGTCATTGATGTCATTATGTTAGCAGGAACAATTCTGCTTCGCAATGGATCTGAAATCTATCGTGTCGAAGACACCATGATTCGAATTGCTCATTCACAAGGCATCATGGATTGTAATGTTTTGGCCATGCCTGCAGCTATTTTTTTCTCCATTGAAAATACAAATATCTCTCGAATGAAACGAGTAACCTCCTCTGCTTATAATATTGAGAAGGTGTGTGATGTCAACCAGATTTCACGGCAGCTTGTATCTGGGCAGCTTGATTTGGAGACAGCCTTTATTCAACTTAAGCAATTAAATACTAAGGCATCTCCCTACACCAATGTTCAGCTAACTGCTGCAGCGACCCTTAGTGCTCCCTTCTTCTCTATCATGTTCGGGGGTAATGCCTACGATGCCATTGGTGCAGGAGTAGCAACCATATTTGCTTTCACCTGTTCTCTTTACGTAGAAAAATTTATTCGTATTCCCTTTATGACAGCTTTTGCAGGTGCTCTTGTTTTTGGTTTGATTGCACAATTTTGGGCACGCTATTCTGGTTTACCATCGACGGCGGATTTAGTGATTGCAGGTGCGGTTATGCCTTTTGTACCTGGAATTGCCCTGACCAATGCTGTTCGAGATATTATGACCAATCACATTAACTCTGGTATGAGCAAGATGTTTGAATCCTTGCTGATTACCCTTGCCTTAGGGGCTGGAACATCAGTCGCCCTCGTACTCATGAACTAATATGACACTAACAACATTTTTATTGCAGGCTCTAGCTAGTCTGCTAGCTATTATCACTTTTTTAATCGTTTTAAACGTTCAACGTTCCATGCTCATTCCTGGTGGAGTTTTGGGAATGTCAATCTGGCTGCTCTATCTAATACTCAAGGAGCCAACTAATGTTATTTTGGCTACCTTTATTGCCGCTGTAATTGGTTCTTGTATCAGCCAGATTATGAGTATTATCTACAAAAACACCAGCAGTTGTGTTTGCTTTGGCCATCTTGGCTCCGCTGGTACCAGGGTATCTCTCTTATCGAACGACTTCATTTTTTGTGACAGGCGACTATAGAAACGCCATTGCCAGTGCAATGTTGGTGATGATGTTGGCCCTTGTTATTTCAATAGGAATGGCAAGTGGGACAGTTGTACTGAAGTTGTATCACTATCTCAAAAAGAATCGAGCTAGCTAAGTCTCGATTTTTTCGTGGGTAGAGTGGCTGAAAGAGCATGAGTACGGCGATAGAAATGAACTTGATTTGGGGAATCAAGTCTTTTTTCGCTCATTTGACCTCAATTATGATAAAATAGAGGTGAACGAATTTTTACAATGAATGATAAAAATAGAGGTAAATATGAAAATCGGTATTGATAAGATTGGTTTTGCGACCAGTCAATACGTTTTGAAATTACAAGATTTAGCAGAAGCTCGAGGAACTGATCCTGAAAAATTGAGTAAAGGACTCCTTTTAAAAGAATTGAGTATTGCTCCTTTAACAGAGGATATTGTTACCTTGGCTGCCAGTGCAGGAAATTCTATCCTGACTGATGAAGAGAAGCAAGAGATTGATATGGTTATCGTAGCGACAGAATCTGGAGTGGACCAAAGTAAGGCTGCTGCGGTTTTTGTACACGGTCTACTTGGAATTCAACCTTTTGCTCGTAGTTTTGAAATCAAAGAAGCTTGCTATGGTGCAACTGCGGCCCTTCACTATGCTAAGTTACACGTAGAAAATTCTCCTAAATCAAAAGTCTTAGTACTAGCTAGTGATATTGCAAAATATGGTGTCGAAACTCCTGGGGAACCAACTCAAGGAGCAGGTTGTGTTGCCATGTTGATTAGTCAAAATCCACGTGTTATGGTCTTCAACAACGATAACGTTGCGCAGACTCGTGATATCATGGACTTTTGGCGTCCAAATTATTCAACGACACCATTTGTAAATGGAGTCTACTCAACACAGCAGTATCTTGATAGCTTAAAAACGACTTGGGAAGAGTACCAAAAGCGTTATGATTGCGACTTGAATGATTTTGAAGCTATTTGTTTCCATTTGCCATATCCAAAGCTAGCTCTCAAGGGATTGAAAAAAATCCTCGATAAATCTCTACCTCAAGAGAAAAAGGATTTACTTCAAAAACACTTTGATCAGTCCATTATTTACAGCCAAAAGGTTGGGAATATCTATACAGGTTCACTCTTTTTAGGACTCTTGTCTCTTCTTGAAAATTCTGATAGTCTCAAAGCAGGGGACAAGCTAGCTCTCTATAGCTATGGAAGTGGTGCTGTATCTGAGTTCTTCAGTGTGGAATTGGTTGAAGGCTATGAACAGCAATTGCAGAAAAATCGCTTAGAATTGTTAGACCAGCGTCAAGCATTGAGCGTAGCTGATTATGAACGAATCTTCTTTGAGGAAGCAAACTTGGATGAGTCCGGTTCTGCAACCATGTCAGGCTATGAAGGACAGGACTATGCTCTGGTTGAGATTGTAGAACACCAACGTCGCTACAGCAAGGTTGAAAAATAATGAAAAAAAATTGGAATGGATTTGCTAAAAATCAATTCAAGAGCGCCTTGAGTTCGTTAAGTCTCAGGCGCTTACTTCTATGGAAGCCCAAGAAAGTCTTGAGCAAAATGAAAATCTTAGTATAGCAGTTGCGGACCAACTGAGTGAAAATGTAGTGGGGACTTTCTCGCTACCCTACTCAGTAGTGCCAGAAGTGTTGGTAAATGGTCAAGAGTACACCGTTCCTTATGTGACCGAAGAGCCATCTGTCGTTGCAGCGGCTAGTTTTGCTAGTAAGATTATCAAACGTGCGGGTGGTTTTACTGCTCAGGTTCATCAACGCCAAATGATTGGTCAGGTAGCTCTTTATCAGGTTCCAGATAGGGATAAAGCATGTCAGGATATTTTGAGTCAGAAAGCAGAGCTACTCGAACAAGCAAACCAAGCTTATCCATCTATTGTCAAACGTGGTGGTGGAGCCAGAGAGCTAACAGTTGAGAAAATTTCTGGTGAGGCTGACTTTTTAGTGGTTTATCTCCATGTGGATACTCAGGAAGCCATGGGAGCTAATATGCTTAATACCATGCTTGAGGCTTTAAAACCAAGCTTAGAGATTTTAAGTCAAGGGCAAAGTTTAATGGGCATTTTATCCAACTACGCAACAGATTCTCTAGTAACTGCAACTTGTCGGATCGCCTTTCGTTATTTGAGTCGCCAAAAGGATGAAGCACGTGAACTAGCAGAAAAAATGGTTTTAGCCAGCCAGTTTGCTCAAGCAGATCCTTATCGAGCAGCTACTCACAATAAGGGAATTTAATGGAATCGATGCTCTCTTGATTGCTACTGGAAATGATTGGCGTGCCATCGAAGCAGGAGCGCATGCCTATGCCAGTCATGATGGTTCCTATCGAGGCCTTAGTCGTTGGACGATGGATTTGGAAACAGAAGAGCTAATAGGAGAGCTAACTATGCCGATGCCAGTTGCTACCAAGGGTGGATCAATTGGTCTTAATCCTCGTGTAGTTCTCAGCCATGAGTTGCTAGGTCATCCATCAGCTAAGGAATTGGCTCAAATTATCGTGTCAATTGGTCTTGCACAAAACTTTGCAGCTCTTAAAGCTCTTGTCAGCACAGGGATTCAGCATGGACACATGAAACTTCAAGCGAAGTCACTAGCCCTCCTTGCAGGAGCCACAGAGGCTGAAGTGCCTAAGTTGGTAGAAAGCTTGATTGCTGAAAAAACTTTTAATTTAGAAAAAGCCCAAACACTCTTGAAAAAATTTAGATCATAAGAAAAAACTCAGACTGATTCAGTCCGAGTTTTTTGTTTAAATACTTTTTCCTGGTAAGAGACTAACTGGCAAGAAATAACCAGTGGTAGCAACCTCTTTGCCTTCAATTTTTTGTAAGAGCAAATCAACTGTTAGGCGAGCAATCTCTTCCAAGGGTTGTTTAATGGTAGTGAGGTGAGGGTAGAAATTTTCAATGAAATAAGTCCCGTCATATCCGATCACCTTGAGTTGTTCAGGAACAGAGAGACCAAGCTCCTGAGCAATTTTAATAACCAAAATAGCAGTCAAATCATCAGAGGCGAAAATAGCATCTGGTTTTTGTTTGGTCAAGATATTTTTAATTTCCATTTCCTTACGAAGGGGTGAAAAATCACTGGAAACATTGATAATAGGAGCCTTTGGTAAGATAGAAGCAAAACCAGCATGACGAAGCCCAGTTGGTGAATTGGAGTTGTCATTTCCTGTAATCATGATAATAGATTTGGCTCCAGTTTTAGCCAAGGTCTGAGCAGCTAGGACACCACCAGCATAGTTGTCAGAAGAAACAACAGGTATGTCTGGTGATAGGTTACGGTCAAATGAAATGATTGGAGCGGTTACGCGATTGTAATCCTCAATCCCAAGGTTATGACTTCCCGAAATGATACCGTCCACCTGGTTGGCTTCTAACATTTCGATGTATTCGCGTTCTTTTTCTGAGTCATGCTCACTATTACAGATGATGGTCTTGTAACCTTTTTTGAAGAGTTCGTGTTCCAATTTGTCAATCAATTCAGCATAGAAAACATGGCTAATTTTAGGGAAAATTAGCCCAATTAATTTGGCAGACTTTCCTTGAAGACTGCGAGCTAGGTTGTTGGGTTTATAGCCCAGCTCACGCATAGCATCATTTACTTTTTGAATGGTTTTTTCTGACAGATAACCTTTTTTGTTGATGACACGTGAAACAGTAGTAGGGCTGACGCCAGCTAATTTTGCGACATCAGTTAGTTTTGCGACCATATTCTAATTCGTGGTACGTTCCAGTTGGGTTTCCAGATTTAATGAAGATTCCATTTTGATCTTCGTGAGGGAAGACACGACCAGAAAATACTTTTTCTCCTTTATTGATAAAGATTTCAAAGACTGAGTTGTCGATGAAGATATTGACAGTAGTTGCTTGATTAGTAACTGAGCAAGAGCGTGTAGTTCCAAATTCTTGAGCATATTGCTCACCTGCTTGACTACGATCAACGGTTACTTGGTCATTGACAAGGTCAAAATTGATAGAGAGTCCCTTGCCGTCTTTATCAGCAAGAAGGACGATTTCGCTTTGGCTATTGGCTTCTAAGTTAAGCTCAAGTTCGTAGGTGTTTTTTGTTTCAGAACGATTTGAAAATTCCTCTCTTGAAGCTCGGAGGTCCTGGATAGCTGCTACAGGGTACTGATAGAGTTTGCCATCCTTGATTGTAAGTTCCTTGACTAATGAAAAAGTTCCTTGATGATCGAAACGGTCAGATGGATAAGAAACATCTGGTAACCCAAGCCAGCTGACTGCTAGGGCACGTCCATCAGGAGCGTTGAAGGCTTGAGTAGCATAGGCTTCAAAACCATAATCAAGATTGTGAAGTTCAGATACATCTACCATTTTGGCATTTTCAGGGTCAAAGGAAGCCCCAATTTTATACATATTTGGATAGATATTGTCATAGTCAAGAACCTTTTTATCCAAACCTTGTGGGCAGTAAAGAAGGACAGGTTGTTCCTCTACAAAGACTAGGTTTGGGCACTCCATCATATAGGCAGTGCGGTCATTGTTAAAGTCCAGATCGGCAACTTCTTGCCAGTTTGCATAATCATTATCGATAGCCTTATAGAGACGAACAAAACCTTTTTTGTCCAAGTCCTGACCGCCGACGATGGCGTAGTATTGTCCTTTAAAGTTAAAAATTTGTGGATCGCGGAAGTGGTCAGTAGCATCAGCAGGCTGGTCAATCAAGATTTTATCAATTTTCGTAATCTTGCCATCTTTATCCATCAAGGCACCAATCTGATAAGGGTGGCGAACCCAATTTTCATCACGGACATTTCCTGTATAGAATAGGAACAAGTTATCGCCAAACTGCATAGCAGATCCAGAGTAAGCACCGTGGCTATCGAGTGGAGTATCAGGTAAGATTTTTACACCTGTTTCAGTAAAGTGAACCAAGTCGTCACTTTCAAGTTGTACCCAAGATTTTAACCCATGAGCTGCTCCGAAGGGGAAGTTTTGGTAAAAGACAACCCACTTGCCATCGAAATATGAAAAACCATTTGGATCGTTTAAAAGACCCTGTTTGGGTTCGATGTGATAGCTTGTATGCCATGGTGACTGCGCCATATTTTCTTTGATTTGTTTAATTTCTTCTTGTGTCCAATCTTCATAGCGTCTATAGCGACGCTCGGTAGTCCATTCCATTTTAATTCCCTCCATAAATTCTACTATCTTTATAGTAAACGTTTCCTTATAAAAAGCAAGTCTTTTATCATAGAATTAAGAAAAAAATGTCAAACGCTTGACAGAAAATAGAGGTTGTATTTTGTGAAAATCAATGAAAATATGAAAGTTTTTGAAAACTTTTTAGCAAAAACCTTTTAATAATAGGTATTTGTCGAAGAAACACTATTCAAAAATATCAAAAACAGTCAAAAAACAAAAAACAAAGAATTTTTTCTGCAAAACGCTTGACATATTTTTGAAAGATGATAAAATAATACTCGTAGGGCGAGTAAAATCGCTTTCAAACAAGAACAAATTTTTTATAAGGAGATTTTTGCAAATGACCAATACAGAAATTGCAAAAAAAGTCATCGAAGCCTTAGGTGGACGTGAGAACGTCAACAGTGTAGCTCACTGTGCGACTCGCCTCCGTGTGATGGTAAAAGATGAAGCTAAAATCAATAAGAACGCTATTGAGAACTTGGAAAAAGTTCAAGGTGCTTTCTTTAACTCAGGTCAATACCAAATCATCTTTGGTACGGGTACAGTAAACAAGATGTACGATGAAGTTGTAGCTCTTGGTTTGCCAACATCTTCTAAAGAAGATATGAAAGCAGAAGCTGCTAAACAAGGAAATTGGTTCCAACGTGCTATCCGTACCTTCGGTGACGTCTTCGTTCCAATCATTCCAGTTATCGTAGCGACTGGTCTCTTCATGGGTGTTCGTGGTCTCTTGACTGCTCTCGGAATGACACTTCCACAAGATGTGACAACTTACACTCAAATCTTAACTGACACAGCCTTTATCATCTTGCCAGGATTGGTTGTTTGGTCAACCTTCCGTGTATTCGGTGGTAATCCAGCCGTTGGTATCGTTCTTGGTATGATGCTTGTATCTGGTTCACTTCCAAATGCCTGGGCTGTTGCTTCTGGCGGTGAAGTAACTGCAATGCAGTTCTTCGGATTTATCCCAGTTGTAGGTTTGCAAGGTTCAGTTCTTCCAGCCTTCATCATCGGGGTTGTCGGAGCTAAATTTGAAAAAGCTGTTCGTAAAGTTGTTCCAGATGTACTTGACCTCTTGGTAACACCGTTCGTAACACTCCTCGTAATGTCAATTCTTGGTTTGTTTGTGATCGGACCAGTCTTCCACGTTGTTGAAAACTACATCCTTCTTGGAACAAAAGCACTCCTTAACTTGCCATTCGGTCTTGGTGGTTTCTTAATCGGTGGAGTTCACCAATTAATCGTCGTATCAGGTGTTCACCACATCTTCAACTTGCTTGAAGTTCAATTGCTTGCTGCTGACCACGCTAACCCATTCAACGCTATCATTACTGCAGCTATGACTGCTCAAGGTGCTGCAACTGTTGCCGTTGGTGTGAAAACTAAAAATCCTAAACTTAAAACTCTTGCTTTCCCAGCTGCTCTTTCTGCCTTCCTAGGTATTACTGAGCCTGCGATCTTCGGGGTTAACTTGCGTTACCGTAAACCATTCTTCCTTTCATTGATTGCTGGTGCAATCGGTGGTGGACTTGCTTCAATCCTTGGACTTGCAGGTACTGGTAATGGTATTACAATCATCCCAGGTACAATGCTTTACATTGGTAATGGACAACTTCTACAATACCTTATTATGGTAGCTGTATCATTTGCACTTGGTTTTGCTCTTACTTACATGTTTGGTTACGAAGATGAAGTAGAAGAAGTTTCTGGAGCAATTTCTGAAGCTGAAACTGACCGTTTAACAGAAGAAGCAGTAACTGGTACTATTGCTTCACCTAGTGAAGGTGTTATCCAAACACCAATCGTTGGTGATGTTGTTGCTCTTTCAAATGTGAATGACCCAGTCTTCTCAAGCGGAGCTATGGGACAAGGAATCGCCGTGAAACCTAGTCAAGATGTTGTTTATGCACCAGCTGATGCTGAAGTAACAATCGTCTTCCCAACTGGCCATGCTTATGGATTGAGAACAGCTAACGGTGCTGAAATCTTAATTCACGTTGGTATCGATACTGTTTCAATGAACGGTGAAGGCTTCAACCATAAAGTTGCTCAAGGTGACAAGGTTAAAGCTGGAGATGTTCTTGGAACATTTGACTCAGCTAAGATTGCTGCTGCAGGTCTGGATAACACAACTATGGTTATCGTAACAAACACTGCGGACTTTGCTTCAGTAAATCCAGTTGCTTCTGAATCAGTTGCTAAGGGTGATGCAATCATCGAAGTTAAAGCTTAATAGATTCATAAAAACGAACAAATGTCATGTTTGTTCGTTTTTGCTTGAATGGTAAAATTTACAGAGGAAAATCTAAAATATTGAGCAATTTTCAGTCTGGAAATATGCTATAATAAAGAAAATAAATACAAGAGGTTAATCATGACAAAACTATACGGAAGCTTGGAAGCGGGCGGTACAAAATTTGTCTGTGCTGTCGGAGATGAAAACTATAACGTTGTAGAAAAGGTACAATTTCCTACAACAACACCTATTGAAACAATCGATAAAACCATCGAGTTCTTCTCAAAATTCGATAATCTTGCAGGACTTGCCATTGGTTCATTTGGTCCAATCGATATCGATAAAAACTCAAAAACTTACGGATTTATCACAACAACTCCAAAACCTAACTGGGCAAATGTCGACTTGCTTGGTGCTCTTCGTCGCGCTCTAAACGTGCCTATGTATTTCACAACAGACGTAAATAGTTCTGCATACGGTGAAGTGGTTGCTCGTAATAATGCCGGCGGTCGTATCGAAAACTTGGTTTATTACACTATCGGTACAGGTATCGGTGCAGGTGTTATCCAACGTGGCGAGTTTATTGGCGGTGTTGGTCACCCTGAGATGGGTCACTATTATGTGGCTAGACACCCAATGGATATTGAAAAAGAATTTAAAGGTGTTTGTCCTTTCCATAATGGATGTTTGGAAGGTTATGCAGCTGGTCCAAGCTTGGAAGCTCGTACAGGTGTTCGTGGGGAAAACATTGAACTCAACAACTCTGTCTGGGATGTTCAAGCCTACTACATTGCTCAAGCTGCAGTGAATGCGACTGTAACTTTCCGTCCAGATGTCATCGTCTTTGGTGGTGGGGTTATGGCTCAACAACATATGCTTGACCGTGTACGTGAGAAGTTCACAGCCCTACTCAATGGCTACCTACCAGTTCCAGATGTACGTGACTATATCGTGACTCCAGCTGTTGCTGGCAATGGTTCAGCTACACTAGGAAACTTCGTTCTTGCTAAGAGCGTTGCAAAATAAGAATATAGAAAAACTCCCAACTTTCTCAGTTGGGAGTTTTGCTTTAGTCTTTTTCTATTTTTGTTTCCTGATGGAAAATATTTTGCCAAGTTTCGTGGCGGCGCCAGATGCTGGTATGAATGGTATCACCGACTTGGTAGCGGATGAGTTTTGTTTTCTGGCTGATAGAGGTTAACTGAAGCTCTTTAATGGCAGAGGTTAGTTCTTTTTCAGCCTTATAGGCACACTTGTTCAGTTCTTGTCCATCCTGGCGGATATAAATGAAGTCTTCTGCAAGTAACTCTTCTAGTTGATTTCCTTGGTCGATTAGTTGCTCTCTCATGAGCAATTTTTTATAGACATTATCTAGGATTTCATCTTCAGGGATTGGTGCTGGTTCGATATGAATATCTGTATCAAAGACACTAAATCGTTCTGATAACATGGATTCAACCTGGTCCGCAATTTCGTGACTTTCAAAAAAACAGAAAGATCTGGGTTCATTTCCAGAATGATGTCCAGATAAATATTGCTTCCGTAGGTACGACCCCGTTGTGATTTGACCTTGCTAATCTTAGGAATTTCCATGATAGCTTTTTGATAATCTTCTAGCAAGTGTTCATCAAAACCATCAGAAAGACTGAAGGATGACTCGATAAAGATATCATAAGCAGTTTTAAGAATAAAGAAGGTAATGATAATCGCGACCAACTTATCCACGATTGGATAGTTGAAGCTACTAGCCAGGATAGCAATAGAAGTTCCAAGAGATGTCACGGCATCTGACAGATTATCCTTAGCTGCAGCCTTGAGGGCCTTTGATTTAGCTTGCTTACTCAGGTGGGTATTGTAGAGATAAACGGCGAACATGATGATGGCAGAGATGACTCCCAGAGTCGCCCCAAGTGGGTCAATGATCGTTTGCTCTTGGCTGAGTATTTTTTGGATGGTATCACGTAGAACATCAAAGCCAACGTAAAACATGATGATGGAAGTGATGAGACTTGCCAAATCCTCTATTTTCCAGTGGCCGAAGCGATGATCTCTATCTGCCGGTTGGCGAGCCAAACGAATACCGATTAGAAGGGCTACATTTCCGACGATATCTGAAACGTTGTTAAAGCCATCAGCTACCAAACTGGATGAATGGAGGAGGTGTCCGGTCGCTAGCTTAGCTGCAGACAAGAATAGATAGGTCAAGATGCTGATAATGGCACCACGCTCAGCTAATTTTAAGTTTGAAACCGATTGATTCATCTAACTCCCCTTCTAGCATGATAGTCTGTTTTCATTATACTGGTTTTCCATGGAAAATTCAAATGGATGGAGATGATAGAATAAAATATAAAATACTTTTTTTAAAAAAGAAAACGTGTTAAAATATTATTCGTACCATTATACTTTTTTATATAAAAATATTATCAGATAACTTTAATTTTCATTCTAGCACCTAATTCACTTGCAGAGATAAGTTGACTATACTATATAGTATAGTTGAAATAGGTAGATTTAAACACAATCGGATTAATACTAATACTGATGCTAGCTATCTTAAAAACAAGATTTAAGACCAAACTTATAATGTTTGTTGTTCATTGATCATTTTAACATGAATCTATTCACCCGTTGAAAACTATTTTAGATATTCTTATGCTTATATGATGATTATTCCTTTATTGCCTTTAATTTATGTTAAAGAAGAAAAAAACTGAAAAACTAGAAAGACTTTAGAATAATGACAATTTCTATAATAATTCCTTTGCTTTTAACGAAGAAGAATCTATCCCTGATTTTTTTCAGAGAAGTTGAAAAAATTGCTTTACAGATTCATGAAGATATAGAATATATTTTTGTTGATGATGGTTCAAAAGATGGAACTCTATCTATTTTAAGAAAGTTGAGTAGTGAACATAACCGAGTCAATTATGTGTCTTTCTCACGCAATTTTGGTAAAGAGGCTGCTCTCTATGCTGGATTGAAGCAAGCAAAGGGAGACTATGTTGCAGTCATGGATGCGGATCTTCAGGATCCACCAGAGTTATTAGTCCAAATGAAATCTATACTAGATGAAGATGAAGATATTGACTGTGTAGGAAGCTACCGTGTTAATCGTAAGGAGAACCATTTATCCGTTCGATTTTTTTGCAAAAATTATTTTACCGTATCATTAATAAAATTAGTCAGTTAAATATTGTTGATGGTGCACGTGATTTTCGCTTGATGCGTCGTCAAATGGTAGATGCAATATTGGAGCTATCTGAATATAATCGCTTTTCAAAAGGTATCTTTGCTTGGGTTGGCTTTAAAACTAAATATTTAGAATATAATAATGTTGAACGGGTGGCAGGAAATACTTCGTGGAGTTTTTTTGGTCTCTATTTAAATACTCACTTGAAGGAATAATTAACTTTTCAGATGCTCCGCTTAATATCTCATTTTTTTCATGGGAGGATTGGTGTGTTTAGTGTCCTTTATCTTAATGTTCTTAATTGTGGTTAGAACTTTGATAATGGGAAATCCTACTTCAGGGTGGACTTCAATTATGACAGTTATCCTTTTCTTAGGGTGGCCTACAATTGCTCTCAATTGGTATTATGGGTAAATATATTGGTAAAAATATTTCTAGAAACCAAAAAGACCTATATATTTGGTAAAGGAGAAAAACTCGTGAAAAAATTTGTAAATGATATTTATTTAGTTATTTACTCAGATAGATATTAATCTTCATTTTATTTATATATGAGTTAGTACGAACTATGTATAGCCACTATATTGATGATTCAGATAGTTATTTCAAAATATGAGGTTAACATTGTTTAAGAAATATTTAAGAGTATTTTATAAACAATAATTAGGATTCACTACTTTTTAGTTAGAGGAATATTTTTTTTGGAATGCTGTATTAGAAAGTACTTAGCGTACATTTAAAAATTAATTTCTATCATAAAGAGAATCCAAGTCTTTAGAATAGTTAGTGTTGTCGGACTGAAATCGTATCCACAAGGTGGATGTTTAAAAGCTATATAGTGTTATTTTTTTTTCTTACATTACGTTCTAAAAACTACATCTCACCAAATTTTGTATAGAAAAGGTCTATTATTCAGGCATTAGTGAAGCAAACATAAAAAAGGTCGATACAATGAAAACTTTTAACAATTTTAAAAAAATAACATCATTATTTTATAAATTTATCTTCTATTTAACATCCGCTATTCTTTCAGGGCTAATTTTGTCCTCTTTTGTATTTACAGTATATATGCCTCTATCTGCAAAGGAAAAAATTGAGTTCTCTTATTCAACTTGGTATTTTCCAATACTAATTCTTCTGTTTATACTGTTAATTTTTTTAAAAAGTAAAAAAAGTTAATCGAAAAAAATCTCATCGAAAAAAATTATTTTTTTAATCTTGTCCATTGTCTATTTTGTTTTAGGACTCTTTCTTATAATTCGTATAGTTGGTGGATTAAGAGCAGATGCTTCCATTGTTTTTTTAATGCTGCGGCAGATTTTTAATAACGGTGTTTTTTTAATAGATTAACTGAAAAAAAGGTGGTTATCTGTATGTAAATCCACATCAATTAGGATTAACAACATTTGAAAGAATTTATGCTGTCTTATTTAAGTTCTTTAAGAATGAAAAAAATTTATTTACTTTTTTTAACCTCCTCTTTATTCTAGGAACAAATTTCCTTATTTATAAAATTACTTTCAAACTTTTTTTAAGAATAAGTTAATAACAAATTATACCATCCTTTTATCATTCTTGTTTTTTTCCCACATTTTTTTCTTTCAATTATTTGCGTATGGAACTATCCTAGGGGTTATTTTTTTGTTTTATTGGGATACTATCATCTTTTTAAAAATATAATGAAACGTCACACTTTTTCTAATGCAATGATTAGTATACTATGTTTTGCTTTTAGCATGTCTGATTAGAAATAATTATTTCATTTTCATTATCGCAATTACATTGATACAAGTTTTCAATTTCTTAGAAAATGTTAATTGGCGGAAATTAATTGTAACATTCTTAATAGTAATAAGTATTCCTATGTCATCATTCCTTTTTGAAAAAGCTATTATCAAAGTATTACTCATATTCCTATTTCTCAAGGGACACCTATGCTTGCTTATATTACTATGGGGACGCAGGATAGTCCTGTTGCACCTAGTATTGGAGGTTGGTGGGATGGTTACAACTCATGGTTACTAGAAAATAATGATTTTAATCGACCTAAAGCTGTCGAACAAGCAAAAAATGATCTTAAAAAAAATATGCTAACTTTCTATAATCAACCGATGTATGCAGTAGAATTTTTCTATAAAAAAATTCTATCAACATGGTTGGAACCAACTTTCCAATCTGTATGGACTGGTCCTCTTCCTGACTTAGGGAATGCCCAGAATTCTAGCATTTTGAAGAGTATTTATGAAGAAAAAAATGGATATTATTTTTTGAATTCTTTTGGTAAAGTTCTTACTGTTTCAATCTATTTACTAACAGTGATTTCTGTAGTCTATAATATTAGGAGTAAAAAGTTTTCTCCTTTTGAACTGTTTACAATTGTTTTCTTTCTCGGAGGGTTCTTTTTCCATATCTTATGGGAAACAAAGAGTCAGTATGTCTACATCTATGTCCTGCTTTTGATTCCTACTGCAGCTAAAGGATTAGAGAAAGTGGAGGCAATACCAATCTTTAAAAGGATTGCAGACGGGGGGTCATAGCCAAATCTCTAAAATACTTAGCTAACAATGGATGGGATTATTAGTCAGTCTATTAAACGGATTCGCTTGATTACCAGCTTGGGATTCATAATATCACTTTTTAGTCTTTTAATGATAATTTGAATTTTGTGGAATAATATTGTTGATACTGCTATTACTGGATGGGTATGGATATAGTGATAGTAAGTTTACTTGGAAATATTCAACTGATTAGTCTTGGTGTAATCGAGGAATATATTGGAAAAATCTATCTAGAAACGAAACAACGTCCAAGATATATTATCAGCGACCGCACCTATGATGAGAGTGATGAGTAACCCCACCTCAAAAACTTGAAAAACTTTTTGAAAAATCTGATATAATAGAACTACTCAAGGGAGTAGCTGGCGGTTAACCGCGATAGTGTCGTCATTACGAATTATTTCCGGCACTATATTAAACAGCGAGACTTGTTTTTTTAAAAAAACAGGTCTCTTTTTTTGTAAAAAAAGAGGCCAAAAAAAGGAGGAGACTGTTTTTGTCGAAAGAACAAAAATAAAGACTTGTTTTACACACAGACCTCAGAAGAAGTCCTAAAGAACTTGGACTCATCTATCGAAGGTTTGTCAACTGCTCAAGCTCAAGAACGCTTAGCGACTTATGGTCGAAATGAGTTGGAAGAGGGCGAGAAACGTAGTCTACTAGCTAAATTCCTTGATCAATTTAAGGATTTGATGATTATCATCTTGCTTGCGGCAGCGGCACTTTCTGTGATTACAGAAGGAATGGACGGTCTAACGGATGCCATTATCATCTTGGCCGTTGTTGTCTTGAATGCTGCTTTTTGGGGTTTACCAAGAAGGGCAAGCAGAAGCAGCCATTGAAGCTCTGAAAAAAATATGTCTAGCCCGATGGCTCGTGTTCGTCGTGATGATCATGTTATTGAGATTGACTCAAAAGAATTGGTCCCTAGGGGATATCGTCTTGCTTGAAGCGGGAGATGTCGTGCCTGCAGATATGCGTTTGTTTGAAGCAGCTTCTCTTAAAAATAGAAGAAGCAGCTCTTACAGGGGAGTCTGTGCCAGTTGAAAAAAAGATGTGACAGGACTTGTTGAAGCAGATGCTGGTATCGGGGATCGTGTTAACATGGGTTACCAAAAACTCAAACGTAACATACGGTCGTGGTATTGGTGTCGTGACCAACACTGGTATGTACACAGAAGTTGGTAAGATTGCGGACATGTTGGCCAACGCAGACGAAACAGAAACACCGTTGAAGCAAAGCTTGGAACAATTATCTAAGGCCTTGACTTACTTAATCATTGTGATTGCAGTGATTACCTTCTTGGTTGGTGTCTTTGTTCGTGGCGAACATCCATTAGAAGGCTTGATGGTGGCGGTTGCCCTTGCGGTTGCAGCTATTCCAGAAGGGCTTCCTGCTATTGTAACCATCGTTCTATCTTTGGGAACTACAACCCTTGCCAAACGGAATTCTATCGTCCGTAAATTGCCAGCGGTTGAAACGCTTGGTTCAACAGAAATCATCGCATCTGATAAAACAGGTACTTTGACCATGAACCAAATGACGGTTGAAAAAAAGTTTATACCAACGGTCAATTGCAAAGCTCTGCAACAGAAATTGCGGCTAGCAACAATACCCTTCGTGTCATGAACTTTGCCAACGATACCAAGGTAGACCCATCTGGCAAATTGATCGGTGACCCAACTGAAACTGCTCTTGTACAGTTTGGTTTGGATCACAACTTTGATGTTCGTGAAGTCTTGAAGGATGAGCCACGTGTTGCTGAATTACCATTTGACTCAGACCGTAAGCTTATGTCGACTATCCATAAGGAATCTGACGGTTCTTACTTTATCGCTGTCAAGGGTGCACCTGACCAATTACTCAAGCGTGTGACTCGTATCGAAGTCAATGGGGAAGTTCGCCCAATCACAGAAGAAGATAAAAATGCCATCCTTGCAACCAACAAAGACTTGGCTAAACAAGCCCTTCGTGTCTTGATGATGGCTTACAAGACAAGTAACGAAATTCCAACCTTGGAATCTGAAATCGTTGAGTCTGACCTCATCTTCTCTGGTTTGGTCGGCATGATTGACCCTGAGCGCCCAGAAGCTGCAGAAGCTGTACGTGTCGCTAAAGAAGCAGGTATCCGTCCGATTATGATCACTGGTGACCACCAAGATACAGCGGAAGCTATCGCTAAACGTCTCGGTATCATCGATCCAAATGATACAGAAGACCATGTCTTCACTGGTGCTGAGTTGAATGAACTCACTGATGAAGAATTCCAAAAAGTCTTCAAGCAATACTCTGTTTACGCTCGTGTATCACCTGAGCACAAGGTTCGGATCGTGAAAGCATGGCAAAAAGAAGGTAAGGTTGTTGCCATGACTGGTGACGGGGTCAACGATGCGCCATCACTTAAGACAGCTGACATTGGTATCGGTATGGGGATTACAGGTACAGAGGTTTCTAAGGGAGCTTCTGATATGGTCCTTGCCGATGATAACTTTGCAACTATTATCGTAGCGGTTGAAGAAGGACGTAAGGTCTTCTCAAATATCCAAAAATCCATCCAATACCTCTTGTCTGCTAATATGGCTGAAGTTTTCACCATCTTCTTTGCAACATTGTTAGGTTGGGATGTGCTTCAACCGGTGCATTTGCTATGGATTAACCTGGTAACAGATACGCTACCAGCCATCGCCCTTGGTGTGGAACCAGCTGAGCCAGGCGTCATGACTCACAAACCTCGTGGGCGTAAGTCTAACTTCTTTGATGGTGGTGTCTTCGGAGCAATCATTTATCAAGGGATTTTCCAAACTATGCTAGTTTTAGGTGTTTATGGTTGGGCTCTTCTCTTCCCAGAACATCAAAGTCATACTGAAATCCATGCGGATGCCCTTACCATGGCTTTTGCAACTCTCGGTTTGATCCAATTGCTCCATGCCTTTAACGTTAAGTCGGTTTACCAATCTATCTTTAAAGTGGGACTCTTTACGAACAAGACCTTTAACTGGTCTATCCCAGTTGCCTTTGTCCTCTTTGTGGTGACGATTTAGTTCCTGGATTTAATAATCTCTTCCACGTTTCAAACTTGAGCTTGACTCAATGGATGGTTGTTGCCGTAGGAGCACTTATGATCGTGGTCCTTGTTGAGATTGTTAAAGCAGTTCAACGAGCACTTGGAAAAGATAAAAACGCAATTTAAACAATTATGAAAAGTCATCTTCGGATGGCTTTTTGTTTTAATGTAAAGATAAACTGAAATAATACTCAATGAAAATCAAAGAGTAAACTAGTAAGAGAGCCGCAGGTTGCTCAAAACACCGTTTTGAGGTTGTGGATAGAACTGACGAAGTCAGTAACACATATACGGCAAGGTGAAGCTGACGTGGTTTAAATTTGATTTTCGAAGAGTATATTTTGTGCTATAATCAAGTTGAGAAAAAAAGATGGAGGAATAGTAGTTGGAAAAGAAAATTGTCAAAGATATCTTGTTTTTGTCGCAGGTATCCCAGACTGCTAGTCAGGAAGATTTACCCCTAGCAAAGGATTTGCAGGATACCCTATTGGCTAACCGAGAAAGCTGTGTTGGACTAGCGGCCAATATGATTGGAGTGCAAAAGCGCGTCGTTATTTTTAATATCGGAATGATTCCCATGGTTATGTTTAATCCAGTTCTCCAATCTTTTGAAGGGTCATACGAGACAGAGGAAGGTTGTTTGTCTTTGGCAGGTGTAAGGCCAACAACTCGGTATGAAAAGATTACCGTGGCTTATCGGGATATTCATTGGAAAGAGCAGACTATTACCCTGACAGGCTTTCCTGCTCAGATCTGTCAGCATGAATTGGATCATTTGGAAGGTCGTATTATTTAAGCTGAAATCCTTGGTAGTCCTAAAAAAATATGCTACACTATCACTATGAAAATTCTAATCCCAACCGCAAAAGAAATGAATACCGAAATCCCTAGTTTAGAGGCTAAACCATTGTGTCCTGAAAGTCAGGCAGTGCTGAATGAATTGGCAAGATTTTCTGCCCAAGGGCTGGAGAACTTTTACAAAATATCCGCCGAAAAAGCGCAAGAGGAGTACGACCATATCCAGGCCTTGAAAAATGGAACCGCGACAAACTATCCAGCCTTGCACCTCTTTGATGGACTCATGTATCGCAACATCAAACGGAACGATCTCACCAAGGAGGAGCAAATATATCTGGAGAAACACCTCATGATAACGTCAGCTCTCTATGGTGTGATTCCAGCCTTTGAACCGATTGCACCTCACAGACTGGACTTTTTGATGAAACTCAAGGTTGCTGGAAAAAGCCTGAAAAGTCACTGGCAGGCAGCCTATGAGGAATCAATGAAAGACCAGGATTTAATCTTTTCTCTCTTGTCTTCGGAGTTTGAAACTGTCTTCCCTAAAGAAATCCGTGAGAAAATGGTGACCTTCAAGTTCATGGAAGAAAGAGATGGGAAACTAAAAATCCACTCAACCATTTCTAAAAAAGCTAGAGGAGCCTTTTTGACAGCCTTGATGGAAGGTCAGGTAACTTCGGTTGAAGAGATTAAAAAGCTCAGCTTTGCGGGTTTCAATTATAGAGAAGACTTGTCTAGTGATAAGGAATTGGACTTTGTAAAATAGAATGAAAGAAGAGCTTGCTCCCTATCTTTATAGGAGCAAGCTTTTTATGATTTGGTCTTGCTATTTTTTATTTAGAATGGTAGGAATTTTCACACAATTTTGGTATAATAGGACTATTAGAAAATTTCGAGGAGACAAACATGTCAGTTAAGATTGCTTTACTTGGATTTGGTACAGTAGCCAGTGGTGTGCCATTCTTGCTAAAGGAAAATAGAGAAAAAATTGTTCAAGCAGCCCAGTCAGAAATTGAAGTAGCTAAAGTTTTGGTCAAAGACGATCAAGAGAAAGCCCGCTTGCTTGAAGCAGGTAATGATTTTAATTTTGTAACAAATATCGATGAAATCTTGTCAGACAAAGACATCACGATCGTTGTTGAGTTGATGGGGCGTATCGAACCTGCTAAAACATTTATCACTCGTACTTTAGAAGCAGGAAAACACGTCGTGACAGCTAACAAGGATCTTTTAGCAGTCCATGGTGCAGAATTACTTGAGGTAGCCAAAGCTCACAATGTTGCCCTCTACTATGAAGCAGCTGTTGCAGGAGGAATCCCAATCCTTCGTACCTTGGTCAACTCACTAGCATCAGACAAAATCACACGTGTTCTGGGTGTTGTGAACGGAACATCTAACTTCATGATGACCAAAATGGTAACAGAAGGCTGGTCTTATGAAGATGCTTTGGCAGAAGCCCAACGACTTGGCTTTGCTGAAAGCGACCCTACCAATGACGTTGACGGGATTGATGCAGCCTACAAGATGGTTATCCTCAGCCAGTTTGCATTTGGAATGAATGTTAAGTTTGAAGATGTAGGCCACCAAGGAATTCGCAACATTACTCCAGAAGATGTAGCAGTAGCTCAAGAACTTGGTTACGTAGTCAAATTGGTTGGTTCTGTTGAAGAAACGGCATCTGGTATTGCTGCTGAGGTTACGCCAACATTCCTTCCTAAAGAACATCCACTTGCGAGTGTTAATGGTGTTATGAATGCAGTCTTTGTAGAGTCTATCGGTATCGGGGAGTCTATGTACTATGGACCAGGTGCTGGTCAAAAACCAACTGCAACAAGTGTTGTGGCTGATATTGCCCGCATCGTTCGTCGTCTGAATGATGGAACAATTGGAAAAGCCTTTAATGAATACAGCCGTCCAGTAGTCTTGGCTAAGCCAGAAGATGTCAAAGCCAACTACTATTTCTCAATCTTGGCTCCAGATTCAAAAGGTCAAGTCTTGAAATTGGCTGAGCTCTTTAATGCAGAAGATATTTCCTTCAAGCAAATCCTTCAAGATGGTAAGCAAGAAGGCAAGGCTCGTGTTGTCATCATCACTCATAAAATCAACAAGGCACAGCTTGAAATATTACAGACGCTTTGAAGGGTGTAGCCGAGTTTGAACTTCTCAACACCTTCAAGGTTTTAGGAGACTAAGATGAAGATTATTGTACCTGCTACAAGTGCCAATGTGGGTCCTGGTTTTGACTCTGTTGGTGTAGCTGTAACTAAGTATCTAGAAATTCAGGTTTGTGAGGAACGTGAAGAATGGATGATTGAGCATCAACTAGGCAAATGGATTCCACGTGATGAACGTAATCTTTTGCTGAAGATTGCTCTACAAATTGTTCCAGACCTCCAACCTAGACGTCTGAAGATGATCAGTGATATTCCGCTTGCGCGTGGACTAGGTTCATCGAGCTCGGTCATCGTTGCTGGGATTGAACTGGCAAATCAACTCGGAAACTTGAAACTAAGCAAACATGAAAAATTACAATTGGCGACTAAGATTGAAGGGCATCCTGATAATGTTGCACCAGCTATCTATGGAAATCTCGTCATTGCGAGCTCAGTTGAAGACCAGGTTTCAGCTGTTGTGGCGCCTTTCCCAGAGTGTGCCTTTCTAGCTTACATTCCAAACTATGAATTGCGAACTCGCGATAGTCGTGGTGTCTTGCCTAAGAAACTTTCTTATAAAGAAGCTGTTGCAGCAAGTTCTATCGCCAATGTGGCTATTTCAGCCCTACTGACAGGAGATATGGTCAAAGCTGGCCAAGCTATCGAGAGTGACCTCTTCCACGAGCGTTACCGTCAAGAACTGGTGAGAGAATTTGCGACAATCAAGAAAGTTGCCAAGAGAAATGGTGCTTATGCGACCTACCTCTCTGGTGCTGGCCCAACTGTTATGGTCTTGGCTGATCCTGATAAGATGCCTAAGATTAAAGCTGAGCTTGAAAAGCAACCTTTCAAAGGCAAGCTTCATGATTTGCAAGTAGATACACAAGGCGTTCGCGTCGAAGCAAAATAAACAGAACAATAGGATGGGGAAACTTTCTATTAGAGGGCTTCCTGTCCTTTTTTTGAAAATGAAATACGGGATATAAATTGTTTCCCGTGTTTAGCGACCGACAGAAGGTCAAGGAGGATTTGAAATGGCAGAAATATATTTAGCAGGTGGTTGCTTTTGGGGCTTGGAAGAATACTTTTCACGTATTTCTGGAGTACTGCAAACAAGTGTTGGTTATGCCAATGGTCAAGTTGAAACTACCAATTATCAACTGATCAAAGAAACAGATCACGCAGAGACAGTGCAAGTCGTCTACGATGAAAGGTGGTATCGCTTCGTGAGATCTTGCTCTATTATTTCCGAGTCATTGATCCACTATCTGTCAACCAACAAGGGAATGACCGTGGTCGTCAATACCGCACAGGGATTTATTACTTAGAAGAAACTGATCTACCAACAATCAATACAGTAGTTCGCGAACAAGAACTCCTCATCGGCCGTAAAATTGCAGTAGAAGTGGAGAAACTACGTCACTACATCTTGGCTGAAGACTATCACCAAGACTATCTCAAGAAAAATCCTGGTGGTTATTGCCACATTGATGTGAGGGATGCTGAGAAACCACTGATAGATGCCGCCAACTATGAAAAACCTAGTCAGGCAGTTTTACGAGAACAACTGTCTGAAGAGTCCTATAGAGTAACGCAAGAGGCAGCAACGGAAGCTCCCTTTAGCAATTCCTACGACCAAACTTTTGAGGAAGGAATTTATGTCGATATCACGACTGGCGAGCCCCTCTTCTTTGCCAAGGATAAGTTTGCCTCGGGCTGTGGTTGGCCAAGTTTTAGCCGACCTATTTCCAAGGAACTCATTCATTACTACCAGGACTTGAGTCACGGTATGGAACGTATCGAAGTCCGGTCACGTTCAGGAAATGCACACTTGGGACATGTCTTTACAGACGGACCTCAGGAACTAGGTGGTTTACGCTATTGTATCAATTCTGCATCCTTACGGTTCATTGCTAAGGATGAAATGGAAGAGGCTGGCTACGGCTACCTGCTTCCATATTTGAACAAGTAAAAAGATGGTGGTTTTTCCACCTTCTTCATTTTGGAATAGAAGGGACTCATGAAACAATTACTTTCTTACTTTAAACCCTACCTCAAGGAGTCATTTCTAGCGCCCTTGTTTAAGTTGCTAGAAGCCGTTTTTGAACTCTTGGTTCCCATGGTGATAGCTGGGATTGTCGACCAATCTATCCCCCAAAAAGATCAGGGTCACCTCTGGATGCAAATGAGTTTCCTCTTTGTTTTTGCGGTTATCGGCGTTTTGGTAGCCTTAGTTGCTCAGTTTTACTCAGCCAAGGCAGCAGTAGGATTTACTAAGGAGTTGACCAATGACCTCTACCGTCATATTCTTTCCTTGCCCAAGGATAGTAGAGACCGCTTAACGACCTCGAGTTTGGTGACGCGTTTGACTTCAGATACCTATCAGATTCAGACAGGGATTAATCAATTTTTACGTCTATTTTTAAGGGCTCCCATTATCGTCTTTGGGGCTATCTTTATGGCCTATCGTCTCTCGCCTGAATTGACCTTCTGGTTTTTGGTCATGGTTGCCATTTTGTCCTTTGTCATTGTCGTGTTATCACGCTTGGTCAATCCTCTTTATAGTATTTTGAGAAAGAAAACAGACCAGCTGGTTCAGGAAACACGCCAACAGATACAAGGTATGCGTGTGATTCGTGCCTTTGGCCAAGAAAAACGAGAAATCGAGAACTTCCAAGTACTCAATCAAGTCTATACAGCTATCCAAATGAAAACAGGATACTGGTCCAGTCTCTTGACCCCCTTAACCTATTTGATCGTCAATGGAACTTTGCTGGTGATTATCTGGAGTGGTTATATTTCTATCCAAGGGGGTTGGCTCAGTCAAGGTGCCTTGATTGCCTTAATCAACTATCTCCTGCAAATCTTGGTAGAATTGATAAAATTGGCCATGCTCATCAATTCACTCAACCAGTCTTATATTTCTGCCAAGCGAATTGAAGAAGTCTTTGAAGAAAGCCTGAAGATATACTGGCAGAAATTGCTCAAAAAGAAACTTCCTCGAACCAGTCCTTACAAGTCGAACACTTGAGCTTTACCTACCCAGATGCTGCTCAACCATCCTTGCGAAATCTTTCTTTTGCTATGCAACAAGGACAAATTCTTGGAATCATCGGGGGGACTGGTTCTGGTAAGTCAAGTTTGGTACAGGTCCTACTTGGCCTTTATACAGCAGATAAGGGAAGCATTTCCCTTTATCGAGATGGACGTAGTCCTCGCAATCTTTCTGAATGGCGGTCCTGGATGGCTTATGTCCCTCAAAAGGTTGAACTTTTTAAAGGGACTATTCGTTCTAATTTGACTCTGGGTATGGAAGAGCCTGTCTCGGACCAAGAACTCTGGCAGGCTTTGGAAATTGTCCAGGCCAAGGATTTTGTCAGTGAAAAGGAAGGTCAGCTGGACGCAGAGGTTCAAGCAGGTGGTCGTAATTTCAGGTGGGCAAAAGCAACGTTTATCGATTGCCCGGGCAGTCTTGCGTCAAGCACCATTCCTCATCTTGGATGATGCGACTTCGGCTCTTGATACCATTACTGAGTCAGATCTTCTGAAGGCTGTTCAAGATAACCTACCAAACACCAGCTTGATCTTGATTTCCCAACGAACTTCAACCTTGAAGATTGCTGATCAAATTCTCCTTTTAGAGAAAGGGGAGCAATTAGCACTTGGAAATCATAAGGAATTGATGGAGACTAGCCAAGTCTATCGTGAAATCAATGCATCCCAACATGGAAAGGAGGACTAGAATGAAAGGCAAACATGCAAGTCAAACCCTTAAACGATTAGCAAAAGATTTAGCTGGCCATCCCGTCCTTCTTTTCCTGGCTTTCTTGGGTACCATTGCTCAGGTAGCCCTATCAATCTATCTACCAATCTTGATAGGACAGGTGATTGACCAAGTCCTAGTCGATGGTTCATCCCAGGTATTTTGGCAGATTTTCCTCCAGATGATTTTGGTGGTCATTGGGAATACGCTGGTACAATGGGCCAATCCTCTCCTCTATAATCGATTGATTTTCTCCTATACCAGAGATTTGCGCGAAAAAATCATTGAAAAGCTCCATCGTCTTCCGATTGCCCTTGTAGATAGACAAGGTAGTGGGGAAATGGTCAGCCGTGTAACGACAGATATCGAGCAGTTGGCAGCGGGTCTGAATATGATTTTCAACCAATTTTTCATAGGAGTTTTGATGATTTTGGTCAGTATCCTTGCTATGCTTCAGATTCATCTTTTGATGACTCTCTTGGTTCTGCTCTTAACACCTCTATCTATGGTCATTTCACGCTTTATCGCTAAGAAATCCTACCATCTTTTTCAAAAGCAGACAGAGACTAGGGGGATTCAGACTCAGTTGATAGAAGAATCGCTCACCCAACAGACCATTATCCAGTCTTTCAATGCTCAGGAAGAATTTATCGAGAGACTTCATGAGGCAAATGAGAACTACGCAGGTTATTCTCAGTCGGCTATCTTTATTCATCGACAGTCAATCCTTCCACCCGTTTTGTCAATTCCCTTATTTATGCCCTACTTGCTGGTGTTGGAGCCTTGCGAATCATGGCGGGTTCAACTTTGACGGTTGGTCGTTTAGTGACCTTTTTGAACTATGTGCAGCAGTACACCAAGCCTTTTAATGATATTTCATCAGTCTTAGCCGAGTTGCAAAGCGCCTTAGCTTGTGCAGAACGTGTTTATGCTATTCTAAAAAGTCCTGAGGTTACAGAAACTGGTCTTAAAGAATTGAATAGCGACCAAGTCAAGGGAGCTATTTCCTTTAAACATGTTTCTTTTGGTTACAATCCTGAAAAGATCTTGATTAAGGATCTGTCTATTAATATTCCAGCCGGTAGTAAGGTTGCTATCGTTGGACCAACGGGTGCTGGGAAGTCTACCCTTATCAATCTCCTCATGCGTTTTTACCCGATTAACTCAGGAGATATTTTGCTAGACGGTCATTCTATTTACGACTATACTAGAGCATCTCTTCGACAACAGTTTGGGATGGTGCTCCAAGAAACTTGGCTCAAGCAGGGAACCATTCATGACAATATTACCTTTGGTAATCCTGATGCTAGCCGAGAGCAGGTTATTGCAGCAGCCAAGGTAGCAAATGCGGATTTCTTTATCCAACAATTGCCACAGGGATATGATACCAAGCTTGAAATTCAGGGGAATCCTTGTCTGTTGGTCAAGCTCAGCTTTTGACCATTGCCCGCGTCTTTCTAGCCATTCCTAAGATTCTGATCTTAGACGAGGCGACTTCATCCATCGATACCCGGACAGAGGTGCTGGTTCAGGACGCCTTTGCCAAACTCATGAAAGGACGGACAAGCTTTATCATCGCCCACCGTTTATCGACCATTCAAGATGCTGATTTGATTCTTGTCTTGGTCGATGGAGATATTGTCGAATATGGCAATCATGAGGAACTCATGACGAGAAAAGGCAAATACTATCAAATGCAGCAAGCAGCAGCTTTTAGCCCAGAATAAATGGGAAAGCCGTTATAATGCTAATGAACAAACAATAAAAGTTGCCTTCGGGTGACTTTTTTGTTACAATAGCTAGAAAAATTATCCAGTATGAACACTTATATAGAAAAGGATCCTAGGGATGAAAGTCTTTCAGCATGTAAATATCGTGACTTGTGACCAAGATTTCCACGTCTATTTGGATGGGATTTTGGCTATTAAAGAATCCCAAATCGTCTATGTCAGTCAGGAAATCAAGAGATTCTTAAACAAGCAGATCAAATCATAGACTATCAGGGTGCCTGGATTATGCCTGGCTTGGTTAACTGCCATACTCACTCTGCCATGACAGGCTTGAGAGGGATTCGTGATGATAGCAATCTCCACGAATGGCTAGAGGACTATATCTGGCCAGCAGAAGCAGAATTCACACCAGAGATGACTACAAAGGCCGTCAAAGAGGCGCTAACAGAAATGCTCCAGTCTGGAACAACAACCTTCAACGACATGTACAATCCTAATGGAGTGGATATAGCTGAGATTTATGAGGCAGTCAAGGCATCCAAGATGCGTTGTTATTTTTCTCCAACCCTCTTTTCTTCAGATGTGGAGACGACGGCTGAAACTATAGCTAGAACTCGAGCTGTTATCGAGACAATCAAAGGCTACCAGGATCCCAAGTTCAAGGTTATGGTAGCTCCCCATTCGCCCTATAGTTGTAGCCGAGATTTGCTGGAGGTAAGTCTTGAGCTAGCAAAAGAAGAAACATTCCTCTTCATATCCATGTTGCAGAAACACAGGAAGAGTCAGGCATTATCCTGAAACGCTATGGCAAACGCCCATTAGCCTTTCTAGATGAACTCGGATATTTAGATCATAAAGCTGTCTTTGCTCATGGTGTGGAGTTAAATGAAGCAGAGATTGCCCGCTTGGCAGATTCGCAAGTTGCTATCGCCCACAATCCTATCAGCAACCTCAAATTAGCCTCAGGGATTGCACCAGTCGTCCAACTTCAAAAGGCAGGAGTAGCAGTTGGTATTGCGACAGATTCAGTTGCTTCTAACAATAACCTGGATATGTTTGAGGAAGGGCGGACGGCAGCACTCTTACAGAAAATGAAGAATGGCGATGCCAGCCAATTTCCAATCGAAACTGCCCTCAAGGCCTTGACAATCGAGGGTGCTAAGGTGTTAGGAATGGCAGATGAGATTGGTAGTTTGGAAGTCGGCAAGCAAGCTGATTTCCTCGTCATCCAACCCCAAGGCAAAATCCATCTCCAACCTCAAGAAAACATGCTGTCTCACCTCGTTTATGCCGTCAAATCCAGTGATGTTAATGATGTCTATATCGCTGGTGAGCAAGTCGTGAAAGACGGCCAAGTGCTGACTGTTAACTTGTAAAAAGTAGTATAAATTTACGAAATCTCATAGGAAATTTCTTGTGAGGTTTTTAGATTTTTGCTAGAAATAAGGTCAGTAGATGTCTTGCAAAATATATTGATACTAAAATAGAAAAACACCGATTAGATAAATAAAAAAAATTATGGTATAATAAAACGATACAATTAAAGGAGTATGTATGGACATTTCAGAAATTCGTCAAAAAATTGACGCAAATCGTGAAAAATTAGCTTCTTTCAGGGGGTCTCTTTGACCTCGAAGGTTTAGAGGAAGAAATTGCCATTTTGGAAAACAAAATGACAGAACCTGATTTTTGGAACGATAATATTGCGGCCCAAAAAACGTCGCAAGAATTAAACGAACTCAAAAATACCTATAATACCTTCCACAAGATGGATGAGTTGCAGGATGAAGTTGAAATTTTACTGGATTTTTTGGCAGAGGATGAATCCGTTAAGGATGAGTTGGTTGAAAAACTCGATGAGTTAGATCAGATGATGACTAGCTACGAAATGACCCTTCTCTTGTCAGAACCCTATGATCACAACAATGCCATCCTTGAAATCCATCCTGGTTCAGGGGGGACAGAGGCTCAAGACTGGGGCGATATGCTCCTTCGTATGTATACTCGCTATGGAAATGCCAAAGGCTTCAAAGTTGAGGTCTTAGACTACCAAGCAGGTGATGAGGCAGGAATCAAGTCAGTAACCTTGTCTTTTGAAGGACCAAATGCTTATGGTCTTCTCAAGTCAGAGATGGGAGTTCACCGTTTGGTCCGTATCTCACCATTTGACTCTGCTAAACGTCGCCACACCTCATTTACTTCTGTAGAAGTTATGCCAGAGTTGGATGATACCATCGAAGTTGACATCCGTGAGGATGATATCAAGATGGATACCTTCCGTTCAGGTGGAGCAGGTGGACAAAACGTCAACAAGGTTTCAACAGGTGTCCGCTTGACTCACATCCCGACAGGGATTGTCGTAGCATCAACCGTTGACCGTACTCAGTACGGAAACCGTGACCGTGCTATGAAGATGCTTCAGGCAAAACTCTACCAGATGGAGCAGGAAAAGAAAGCTGCTGAGGTAGACTCGCTCAAGGGTGAGAAAAAGGAAATTACGTGGGGAAGCCAAATCCGCTCCTATGTATTTACGCCTTATACAATGGTAAAAGACCATCGTACAAACTTTGAAGTAGCGCAAGTAGATAAGGTTATGGATGGAGACCTAGATGGTTTCATCGATGCTTATCTGAAATGGCGTATCAGTTAAAAGAAAGGAAGTCACATGTCAATCATTGAAATGAGAGATGTTGTCAAAAAATATGACAACGGGACAACAGCCCTACGTGGCATCACTGTAAATATCGATGCAGGAGAATTCGCCTACATCGTAGGACCTTCCGGTGCCGGTAAATCAACCTTTATCCGTGCCTTGTACCGTGAAGTCAAAATTGACAAAGGGAGCTTGCAAGTTGCTGGCTATAACCTTGTTAAAATTAAAAAGAAAGATATTCCGTTCTTGCGTAGAAACGTAGGCGTAGTCTTTCAAGATTACAAACTTTTGCCTAAGAAAACCGTTTATGAGAACATTGCTTACGCAATGGAGGTTGTCGGTGAAAGTCGTCGTAACATCAAAAAACGTGTTATGGAAGTCTTGGACCTTGTCGGTTTGAAGCACAAGGTTCGTTCATTCCCAAATGAGCTTTCAGGTGGTGAGCAACAACGTATTGCCATCGCGCGTGCTATTGTAAACAATCCTAAGGTTTTGATTGCCGACGAACCAACAGGTAACTTGGACCCAGATAACTCATGGGAAATCATGAACCTCTTGGAACGTATCAATCTTCAAGGGACAACTGTTTTGATGGCGACCCACAACAGCCAAATCGTAAATACCTTGCGCCACCGCGTTATTGCCATCGAGAATGGTCGCGTGGTACGTGATGAAGCGAAAGGAGAGTACGGATACGATGATTAGTAGATTTTTCCGCCATCTGTTCGAAGCTTTAAAGAGTTTAAAGCGTAATGGATGGATGACCATTGCTGCTATCAGTTCAGTAATGATTACCTTGACCTTGGTTGCTATCTTTGCTTCAGTTATCTTCAATACTGCGAAATTAGCAACTGATATCGAAAATAACGTCCGCGTCATGGTTTATGTTCGTAAAGACGTTGAAGACAACAGTGAAACCATTGTAAAAGAAGGCCAAACAGTCACGAACAATGACTACCACAAGGTCTATAACGCCCTTAAAGCTCTGCCAGCTGTAAAAAATGTAACCTTCTCAAGTAAAGAAGAGCAGTACCAAAGCTGACTGAAACGATGGGTGATGAGTGGAAGGTATTTGAAGGAGATGCAAACCCTCTTCATGATGCCTACATCGTAGATACCAATTCACCAAGTGATGTAAAACCTGTAGCTGAAGAAGCTAAGAAAATCGAAGGTGTCTCTGAAGTTCAAGACGGTGGTGCCAATACCGAACGTCTCTTCAAGTTGGCTTCCTTCATCCGTGTATGGGGATTGGTCATCGCAGGACTCTTAATCTTCATCGCAGTCTTCTTGATTTCAAATACCATCCGTATTACTATCATTTCACGTAGCCGTGAAATCCAAATCATGCGTTTGGTTGGTGCCAAGAACGGTTATATCCGTGGCCCATTCTTGCTAGAAGGTGCCTTTATCGGATTGTTGGGAGCAGCTCTTCCATCAGCATTGGTTTACTTTATCTATAACCGAGTGTTCCAATCTGTCAACCCATCCTTGGTTGGTCAAAACCTATCTTTGATTACACCGAATACCTTTATTCCATTGATGATCGGTCTCTTGTTCCTCATCGGAATCTGTATCGGTTCACTAGGTTCAGGAATCTCAATGCGTCGATTCTTGAAAATCTAAGTCACATAACTGGATAAAACACATAAAAAAGTGGGATGTCATCAAGACTTCACAGCTCTTGATGCCCCGCTTTTTCTTTTGGTCTTGGTGCTCAGTCGCTTGCCAATTTTGGCTAAAGAGTGTATGATAGGAAAGGACCTTTTTACTAATATGAAAAATGAACAATGAATGAGGAAAAGATGAAACAATTTTTGGAAAAAGTGAGTATACTCTCCCTATCGTTAGTATTGATCACATCGTTTTCTATTTCGAGTGCCCTGCCTGCTATGTTTGACTATTATCAGGGCTATTCGACTGGTCAGGTCGAACTTTTGGTCAGCCTCCCATCCTTTGGGATTATGGCCATGCTTTTATTGAACGGAGTTTTAGAGCGTATTTTTCCTGAACGTCTCCAGTTGACCTTGGGACTCTTGATTTTATCCATCAGTGGAACGGCACCTTTCTGGTATCAGGGTTATTACTTTGTCTTTGCGACACGCTTGCTATTTGGACTAGGAGTAGGAATGCTCAATGCCAAGGCTATTTCGATCATCAGTGAGCGTTATCACGGTAAAACTCGTATCCAAATGCTTGGTTTCGTGGATCGGCTGAGGTAGTAGGAGCCTCTATCTTGACGCTGGCAGTCGGTCAGCTCTTAGCTTTTGGTTGGACCGCAACCTTCCTAGCCTATGCAGCTGGTCTAGTAGTTCTCGTACTCTTCCTTCTCTTTGTCCCTTACAACAAGGAAGAAATTCACGAGTCCAAGCATCAGACAGAAGAAGCTGTAAGATTGACTGCTTCTATGAAAAAGCTCATTTTCTTCCTTGCTATTGCAGCCGCAGTGATTGTATGTACCAATACTGCTATCACCTTCCGTATCCCAAGTCTTATGATTGAGGCAGGGTTTGGAGATGCTCAGTTGTCCAGTTTGGTACTTAGTGCCATGCAGTTGATTGGGATTCTAGCTGGAATCAGCTTTTCTTTCCTGATTTCGACCTTCAAGGAAAGACTTCTATTGGTCGCTGGTGTCACTTTTGGTATCGGGCAAATCATCATTGCTCTTTCCCCATCACTCTGGGTGGTGGTTGCAGGTTCTATACTGGGAGGATTTGCCTATAGTATCGCTCTGACGACAGTCTTTCAGTTGATATCTGAGCGAATTCCTGCAAAACTCCTCAACAAAGCAACTTCCTATGCTGTTTTGGGATGTTCTTCTGGAGCATCATTAACACCCTTTGTTCTTTCAGGGATTGCCTTGGTGACTACAGATGGTCGAATGACCTTCATCATTCTAGGAGCATGGATGATTGTAACGTCAGTCCTTATTTCTCTTTTATTGAAAAAAGAAGCATAACAAAGAAAAACTCAAGGAGAATCCTTGAGTTTTTTGTGTATTAGCCAAACATCTGCCAGAAATAATCGATGATGTAGGTCAAGCCATAAGTGTAAACGACCAGGGTGAAGGGCTTGGTCAGGATGATAATAGTCATATAACGTTTGAAGCTCATTTTGGTTAGAGCGGCTAACATGCAGAGAAAGTCAGCTGGACTAACTGGCCAAATCATCATAAAGATAAAGAATCGATCAAAGCGGTTGCCCTCATCCAGCCAACCGATATACTTATCATAAGTTCGTTTGCTGACCATAGACTGGACAAAGGGTGCTCCGTAGAGACGAACCAAGTAAAAGATGATGGCACAACCAATGACAATACCGATATAGTTGTAGATGGTCCCGATGACGTGACCGTAGATAAAGACACCTGCAACGGAGGTAAGAGCACCTGGAATGATAGGAACAACCGTCTGTAAAATCTGTAAAAAGATAAAGAGAGGTGGGCCCCAGATACCTGCCTGTTGGATAAAGGCAGAAAGGGTTTCCTTGGAGTGTAAAACTCCTGCCTGATAGGCCCAAATGCAGAATATTAAAGTACCAACTCCACCAATGATGGAGGAAATATGAATGGCTTGCTGTAGAAGGGGAGAAACAGCTTTCATTTCTTTCTCGTGTGACATGTAAACTCCTCTTGTGTAGTATGATTCTACTATACCATATTTTAGGGAGAAAGACTACATGGGATACTTCGTGTGACTTTTCCTCAAGTATGGTAAAATGGGAATAAGAAAATGATAGCTTAGAATGAGGAAAATCATGTTAGGATTGAAGTTTAATGGCACTTGGCGCAACTACCAAAAACAGGTCTTGGACAACTTCCAAGAATACCAAGCAGATGGTCATGTCCACTTGGTGGCAGCGCCTGGTTCAGGGAAAACAACCATAGGAATCGAATTGATTGCTCGCTTTGATAAGCCCGTCCTCGTTTTAGTACCGACGGTGACCATCCGGGAACAATGGGTGGATAGGATTCGCCAGGCCTTTTTAGAGGATGAGAACCAGGTCACAAGTCTCGTGTCTCAAAATCTCAAGGACATGAAGCAAATCACTATCGCCACCTACCAAGCTTTTCACAGTGCTATGCAACAGGTGCAATCTCAAGAAGATAACGGCGAGGTTGAGGATTTTGTAGGCTTTGACCTGCTTGCCAAGCTCAAAGAAAGGGGTGTCGAAACCCTCTGTCTGGACGAATGTCATCACTTGAGAAATGAATGGTGGAGAAGCTTAGAAGACTTCCGTAAAAACTACCAGCAACTGCAAGTCATCTCTCTCACTGCGACACCGCCTTATGACAGTGAACCAGAACTCTGGGATCGCTATCTTCAGATGTGTGGCGAGATTGATCAAGAAATCACAGTGCCAGAACTGGTCAAGGAAGACACTCTTTGCCCTCATCAGGACTTTGTCTATATCTGTTTTCCGACTAAGGAAGAGGACAAGCGCTTGGAAGAGTTTGAAGACACCAAGTGGCAGTATGTCAGCCAACTAGTCCTTGATCCTGACTTCCAAGAGTTGATCCGGAGTTCCAAAGTTCTCAAAGGGGAAATTTCTTCGGATATGCTCCTCGAAGATCCCAAGTATCTCTCAGCACTCCTCATTTATCTACAGGCTCAAAAGCTGGAAATTCCCAAGCATCTACGAGATTTACTGGGAGCTGAAGGCTTGCCTTCCCTTAATTACTATTGGCTAGAAGTTCTCTTGCAAGGCCTTCTCTATCAGACACCTGACTGGTATGAGGATCCGCAGGATACAAAGAAAAAAATAGAAGCAGAACTGAAATCAAGAGGGTTGATTGAAAAACGTCAGGTTTTCTTGGTCAAATCCAAGGCCAATGACCAAATCCTCAACCAATCTCTAGGAAAACTAGCTGGGATTGCATCTATCTTTGAAACTGAGTATGCTAGTCTAGGTCAGGACTTGAGACAGTTGGTCTTGGCGGACTATATCCGTAAGGACTTTGCCAGTTATCTGGGAGATGACCAAGCACCAATCACGCAATTAGGTGTCCTCCCTTATTTTGAAACCATTCGCAGAAGTGCAAAAAAGCAAGGCTTGTCTGTCCCAATAGCAGTCCTTTCTGGTAGTGTCGTGGTCATACCTGCCAGTGTCAAGGCAGAACTTCAAGCACTCATCCCAAACACTAGCTTAAGCTTCTCTGCCATCGGAAACTCGATCAAGGTGCCTATCTCCAAGTAGGCTTTCCATCCAGCTTTAAGGGGATGGTCGCAGCAGTAACCGAGCTCTTCCAACGTGGTTCTATCCAGGTCTTGGTCGGAACCAAGTCTCTCTTGGGAGAAGGATGGGATGCACCTTGTGTCAACTCTCTCATCCTAGGAAGTTTTGTCGGAAGCTTTATGCTCAGCAATCAAATGCGGGGCCGTGCCATCCGTATCTGGCCAGGACATCCAGATAAGACTAGTAATATCTGGCACCTAGTAGCCATCAAACCGTACAAAAATCCAGTCTTTTCTAAGGAGGATCAAGAAGAACAAGACCTCAATCCATATCAGGACTTACAAACCCTTGCCCGTCGTATGGACCATTTCCTCGGCTTGTCCTATAAGGAAGATACCATTGAAACAGGTCTGGGTCGCTTAAACTTTCCTGAGTTCCCATTTAAGAAAAAGAAACTCGAAGACTATAACGAGAAGATCATGGAACTATCCAAAGATCGTGCCTCCCTTCGTAAAAAATGGCAGGAATCTCTCATTGTTGCTGATAAGATTGAGATTGTCAATGAAGTGGCGACCGACAGCAAACGAATCCCTCTGCTTGCCCTAGCGGATGCTGAAAAGTGGCTTCGCTACGCTCTGATGGTATTTGCCATTAGTCTCCTAGCTTATGTCGTTCGACTAACCTTCTTTGCCTTGCCATGGCTGACAGCTCTTTGTGTCCTCTTCCTAGCTATCACAGCCTTTCGCTACTACAGCTACAAGAGTCCTTATAAACGCTTGCGTCAGATCGGGGAAGCTATTCGCAAAGCCATGGTGACTGCCGGGCATTTGTCTGATGACCAGTCGCGCGTGCAGGTCGATGAGGACAAGGACAGCTTTAACGTCTTTGCCTATCTAAAAGGTGGCAGTATGCGAGACAAGGAACTCTTTTCCAAGGCTTTAGGAGAATTCTTCGCCCCAGTGGACAATCAACGCTACCTCTTAGTCGCTCAAAAAGCACCAGCAGGTCAGTCCAAGTATTTCGTAGTCCCTAGCCTCTTTGAAAAACGCAAGGAAGATGCCCAGCTCTTCCAAAATGCCGTCGCACCACACATAGGCTACTACCAACTCGTCTACACCCGCAACGAAGCAGGCCGAAAAATCCTGCTCGAAGCCAGACTCAAATCCCTAGCCAACAAACGACCGCATCATCACCAAGAAAAAGGTCAAAAGTGCTTTGAAATAGGAAAGTTTGCAAGAGATAAATAAGTAAATTCTCTTAAAATATAAGCACAATTAGAGACAGTAAGAGACGATTAGGTGGTACGAGCAATAAGGAGAAGAAAGTTAAAGTAGAATAGGCTACACATGTATCAGGATAAAAACAAATGCTTTTAGATATATTATTATTATCTAAAGGTATTTTTTATTGGATTCGTGGTATAATTTTGATAAAAGTATAAGGTAGTAAATTATTTTATTTTAGAAAGAGTCAATATGGATGATAGATATATTAAATTAAAACACATTGATACCTCAGTTGCAGCTAAAAATGTCGCCAAATTGCTAGAGGATAAAAAAACCTATTTCCTAAATGGGAGCTGGGGTTCTGGCAAAACGGAGTTTTTAGCTGAAGTTGACAAGAATACTAATCAAAAATTAGTAACGTTAGATTTTTGGAGATTAAATGATAACCGCTCAACAATTGAGATTGTTTTTTCAAAATTGCACCCGTTTATATACATTTTTCTAAGGATTTGCTTAGTTTTATGTGTTGCGATTTCTATTTTAATGACAAATGTTGTTGATTTAGGCTTGAGTAAATTTTTTGAGTATTGGGCGGTTTCAATCGCTGGAATCGTAGCTTTGAGTGTGGGTGTTTATCAATTTTTCAAAATAAAATCTGATGGATTTTACAGTTATTTGCTAACATTTAAGTATTTTTCATTAGCTCGAAAAGTTCTAGTTATTGATGATTTTGATCGAATGTCTAATAAACAACAAGAGGAGAGTTATAAAATTTATAGCCTACTTAATGGCAAGATTCCAATTGTTTTCGTTGGAGATATTCAGAAAGTACATCTTAATGACAATAATTTCCTCTCTAAAATTATTGATAGGCGGATAGAACTACCATTTGTTCTTCATCCATCAAATATTTGGCAAGATTATTTTGAGTTGTTAAGCAAAAAACTAAATACTAGTTTGTCAGATGATTTTTGGAGAAGATTTAGCTTCGAAAACAGAAACTTAAGAGATCGTAATCATTTTAATGACTATGTCAATCAAGAATTCTTTTCAAGGGGGAAGATTGAACATGTCCAAGAAGAACAGCAACTTTGGATTATCTATACATATCTTTTTTATCCGGAATTATATAAACAATTATTAAAGGATGAAGAAATAAAAGTCATGGATGAAGAAATAACTAGTTTTACAGGGGAGTTCACGTATGGACGAAGCATCGAAGAAGTTTTGTCTGATATTCAGCAGTCAGACCTTAACAAATATCCACCAAGTTATAAAAAAAATAAATCAGCCTATTTTATTTATGAGCAATCTCTAAATCGTACTAAAGAGAAATTGGACTTATTACTCAAAATAGATAGTGAAAAATTATCAGAAGAATTAATAAAAGGAAATCATAATACTGATTTTTATCAATATATTTCAAGTGAATATAGCTCTTTTGCTGAAAATAAGAAATCTAAACTATTACGTACTACCATACAAGTATCTCTGAAATCTTATAATAGTCCGGTGATGGATTATATTGTTGGAGAGATATTAAATAAAGAAATCCCTAGATATGAGAGAAATACTCCTTTAAGTAAGGAAATAATTGGTAGAATTGTAAATCTCTGGGAGACCATTCTTAGAAAAGAAGGTTTAGACCAATCAGAAATCATTTATTTTATGGAAAAACATAGAGTGCTGACCTTCTATGATTTGGGACGTCACTATACAAACTTAGAAATAGATAATAAAAATTTCGCTCAGCTAAAAAGAAAAGATTTCTTCCTCTTGACCTATCTTAGTTCAATTGGAGAATTTAATAAATTTGAAATTTGGGATAGAAGTATCTGGGATGCCATGGATCAGTTTAGTGACAGAGATTTCTTAGTATTTTGGGAATTTCAGGGACTTCTTTCAAATAGATTGGGTTATTATTGTTTTGATATTGTTCCTATGGACAAAAAATATATTCTTATGATGGATGAAAAAAAGGATAGGTTGAAAACGAATAGGTCTGTCATTGAAAAGATTCAGTCGAGACTTAAGCAATTGGAAGATAAAAAATATACATTCGAGAAGAAAATAGATAGTGAATACTGATAGGCAATCTATGAGTTTTAAAGAATAATTAGCTGGTTTGTTCCCCTTTTAAATCCTTGGGGGATATGGAGAAAATAATGAAATATATTTTGACCTACCGCTAAGGGTTGAAATTCATAATACAAAAGGAACTAGACAGATTGTGAGAAATCTAAATTTATCTCTATATTCGGCTGGAGAATTTATTTCTAAAACAAAACAGTCAACACATTCTGGGAAAACCACATTGGCAGATAATGATTCATATTCATTTTTATTTGAGGCTGGAGAAATAAAAAGATATGACATAGAATTCATAATAAAAGGGAAAGATACATATTTTCATGATTTTGATGAAGTTAGGTTATCTTATTTTGATACAAATGATAAGTATATAAAAATATTTGACATTGAAGATTCATGGAAACAGTCTAATTATAAAAATAAGTGATGATTGGGAAAAAGTTACATTAGGAGAAGAATATGGATTTTGAAAAAAATAATTGGTTTCAAATAATAAGAAATAGAATTTTAAGAATGAGTGATGGTAATATTGTAAAAACAAGATTTAATATCGGGATTAATGATATTAATTATAATTGCCTATATGGGTGGTACTATAAATTTTCTTTGGGAAATGTTTTTGGGAGATATTATTAAATTTTTTATTTCAAATATTCTTGTGCTAGCTAGAAATGCGGAATCTATTCTAAATTATTTTTTAGGTAAGTGCTCTTGGATTGTTATTGATGGATTTACTGATTTTAAATTTAAGAGTTTTTCAGATTTATGGAATATTTTGAGAGAATCACTTGTCAGATTACTTATTTCTCTTATTCTACTTTGGATTTCTGGTAAGTTGTTTAATCGAGAAAGTTTTAGGAACCAGATTATTAGCAGTATTTTAATGATTATTTCTTCAGTAATTCTTTTCGGGGAATACAAATTTACAATATCTATTGGGGTACTTATTATTGCAATCACATTAACACAATTTGGAAAGGGGAATATATATAGGTTTTTATGTAATTTACTTCTATATGTAAGACCATTCACAGTTTCGCAAGATAATGAACACTCAAACACAATCATAGATACGATAAAAAATTTTGTCCAGGTTCTTTCATGTTTTGTGATTCCCTTTATATTTTCTATCTTGTTTAACCTTCCATTTGCAATCTGTTTTTTATTAGTAATTGTTTTAATAATGAGATTCGGTATACAATTTCAAACAAACAATCCGCGAATAGAAACTCTAATTAAAGCTGTTGTCTACATTTTAGTTTTTGTAACCGTGTTGTATTCTAGTGAACAAATAAAGGATATGACAAGTGTTTTTACAGTATTATTTGCAATATACTTCGCAGTTGATAGATTGTTTAGTTTATACGATGAAATACTGACAGTAGTAAAAAAAGATGAAATTAATTATTATCTGTATTTTGATAATTCAATGGATATTTTAGAGCAAAAATATTTACCAAATGAATTTTTAATTGGTACAATATCTGAAATAGATGAAATAAAATTACTTGGTCAATTGATAATAAGAACAGAACTAGGTATGAAAGATAGTTTTGAAAAATTATTACGTTTAATCGAAGAAAAAAGAGAAAGAGAATATGAAGATTATCGATTATTGATACTATCACTTGAATATAAAATGCAGAAAAAAGAAAATGAAAAACTTACAATAACAAATTTTATTGAAAACAATTTGAAAGATGTTGTATTGTTTGACAACCAAAAGGTACTTCCCATTGAATTTTTAGTTCTCTACGGTGAGGAACTAAGAGTACAAAAGGAGTATGATTTAGCTATTCAATATTTGAAATTTTCAAAGTTTTATAGTTCGTATTATTATATAGAAAGCTATAATGAATGTATAAAAAAAATAGATAAAGCACAAAATTAATTTTTTAAATATAAGAATCTTAATTTAGTTAAGTTCATGGTAGCTTTCTGGTAGCTAAAGAACAAAAGAGACTATTTTTCTCTATGTTTACGTAAAAAGAATGTTGAGTTGTTAGCATTCTTTTTTTAAAATGTATTCTCAGCATTAGTAATAACCTTCATGCTGGTGACCTTATTTCCTTCTTTCGTGTTAAATTCCTCCCCACTCGTCTTCCCTAGCTCGAGTGGTTTTTCTTAAAATATGATAAAATAGAAAGGATAATACATTAATTAAGGAAAATAAAAATGGCAAGTAAAGAAAATGCAGAGCGCAAGGAACTTCACCGTAAAATTTGGGCGATTGCGGATGACGTTCGTGGGGCTGTAGACGGTTGGGATTTCAAGCAATACATATTGGGAATCCTTTTCTATCGCTTTATTTCTGAGCATATGGCTGACTATTTTGATCACGCTGAGCATGAGGCTGGGGATTTAGAATTTCGTTATGCTGAATTGAGTGACCAAGAAGCTGAGAGAGATTTTAAACCAGGGACAGTTGAGGATAAAGGTTTCTTTATTCTTCCAAGTCAGTTATTTGAAAATGTCGTTAAAAACGCGTCACAAAATGAAAATTTAAACGAAGATTTAGCCAATATTTTCCAAGATATTGAAAAATCAGCCATTGGTTTCAAATCAGAGGATGATATCAAAGGCTTATTTGACAACTTAGACACACGAAGCAACATCCTTGGTGGAACTGTTCCAGAAAAAAATAAACGTCTTTCTGATATTTTAAATGGTATCAATAGCATTAACTTTGGCAACTTTGAGGAAAATGACATCGATGCCTTTGGGGATGCCTATGAGTTCTTGATTTCAAACTATGCCAGTAATGCTGGTAAAAGTGGTGGTGAATTTTTCACACCTCAGACAGTGTCTAAATTACTTGCTCGTTTGGTGATGGTTGGTAAGGACAAGATTAACAAGGTCTATGACCCAACATGTGGTTCGGGTTCACTCTTGCTTCAAATGAAAAAACAATACGAAGATCATATCTTGGAGGATGGTTTCTTTGGTCAAGAAATCAATATGACCAACTATAACTTGGCTCGTATGAATATGTTCTTGCATAATATCAACTACAATAACTTTGATATCAAGCGAGGAGACACCCTATTAAATCCTCAGCATTTAGATGAAAAACCTTTTGATGCGATTGTCTCTAACCCTCCGTATTCTGTCAAATGGGTAGGAGATGGAGACCCAACTCTCATAAACGATGACCGTTTTGCACCAGCTGGTAAACTAGCTCCTAAGTCAAAAGCTGACTTTGCCTTTATCATGCATAGTCTCAACCACTTGTCTAACAGAGGCCGAGCAGCTATTGTTTGTTTCCCGGGCATTTTCTATCGTGGTGGTGCTGAGAAGACCATTCGTCAGTATCTAGTTGATAACAACTTTGTTGAAGCAGTGATTGCTCTGCCTGATAATCTCTTCTTTGGAACTTCTATTGCGACTACGATTTTAGTGTTGGCGAAAAATAAACTAGAAAATAAAACCCTCTTTATCGATGCGAGTAAGGAATTCAAAAAAGAGACCAATAACAATATCCTGACGGACGAGAATATCGATCATATCGTTGAATTATTCGCTAATTATCAAAGTGTGGACTACAAATCAGCTCTTGTTGATAATGAGGTGATTGGTTCAGAGCAGGACTATAACCTTTCTGTCTCAACCTATGTTGAACAAGAAGATACACGTGAGAAGATTGATATTGATGAACTCAATCAAGAAATTGCTGAAACTGTTGCTAAGATTGACCACTTGCGTGCAGAGATAGATAAATAGTAGAGGAACTAGGAGGTAAATCATGAACATCCTAGAAGATATCCAGAACTGCCCTGTTGAGTGGAAAGAGTTGGGTGAAGTTTGTTCTGTTAATAAAGGTAAGCAGCTAAACAAGAATCTGTTGATAGATGATGGATTATATCCTGCGTATAATGGTGGACAAACTTATTCAGGCAGAACTAATGATTACAATGTGGAAGCTAATACAATTATTGTAAGTCAAGGTGGGGCTTCTGCAGGTTTTGTCAATTTTGTAGAGACTAAATTTTGGGCTAATGCTCATTGCTATTATATACTTCCTGATGAAACTCAAGTGAAAAATAGATTTGTATATCATTTTTTAAAAATGAATCAAAAATATCTTATGGATTTTCAACATGGCGCCGGTATACCTGCGCTAAAATCTGATAAATTAACTAAACTATTAATTCCCGTCCCTCCTATAAAAATTCAAGATAAAATAGTGCAAATACTTGACAAATTCACTAATTATGTAACAGAATTGACCTCAGAATTTACCTCACGTAAAAAGCAATATTCTTTATCGAGATAAACTCTTATTATTTGAAGATGATGTATATCAGGTTGAGTGGAAGACGCTAGGGGAAGTAGCAGAAAACTTAGATAACATGAGAAAGCCAGTTGCAAAAGGAGGGCGTAGTTTAGGTATTTATCCATATTATGGCGCTTCTGGAATAGTAGATTATGTTGATAGTTTTATATTTGATGGAGACTATCTTTTGATATCAGAGGATGGAGCAAATTTAGTTGTTCGTAAAACACCTATTGCATTTTCCATTTCAGGTAAAACATGGGTAAATAATCATGCTCATGTATTAAAATTTGACAACATTATTAATCAAAAGTTTGTTAACTATTATTTAAATTATCTAGATTTATCACCATATATTACTGGAGCAGCGCAACCAAAGTTAAATCAACAAAATTTAAATAACATTAAGATTCCATACCCATCTCTTGAAATCCAATCTCGTATTGTTCAAGTTCTAGACAACTTTGACATGGTTTGTAATGATCTGAACATCGGACTTCCCAAGGAGATTGAACTGCGTCAAAAACAGTACGAATATTTCCGAGAAAAACTCTTGACATTCGTCGCCGAAGGCGAGTACACTGACAGTACAGTACAGACAAGACATCATTAGGCTCTTAAATTGGGTTTTTGGCCCAATTCGAGTGAAGTTGGGACAAATTGTCAATTTACAACGTGGGAAACGTCTTGTGAGACAACAGTTAGCTACTACAGGAAGTTTTCCAGTTTATCAAAACAGTTTGACGCCCTTAGGATATTATACCGAATCAAACAGAGTGAAATACTAGCTTTGTAATTTGTGCAGGGGCGGCTGGTGAAATTGGGTATAGCGCTATGGACTTTTGGGCAGCAGATGATGTGTACACATTAGAGACGTCAGATAATATTTCTGATAAATTTATGTACTATGTCTTGTTAAGTAAGCAAGATAGACTCAAATCGCAAGTTCGAAAGGCAAGTATTCCGAGATTATCTAAGGATGCTATTGATAAAATGACTTTTTACTTACCATCCATTACAGAACAAGAAAGAATCGTCTCCATTCTTGATAATTTTAACACTTTAACCAACTCTCTTTCTGAAGGTCTTCCAAAGGAAATTGAACTAAGACAGAAACAGTATGAATACTGGCGAGAACAATTATTAAACTTTACTAGATAAAGTCTTTAATCATTTTGAGAAAGAATCTCAATTAAAACAAAAAGGAAGCATGCTATGGTTGATTATTCAAAAATACATGAAGTAATTGCGGAAACAAATGAAGGGATTCTCTTGGCTGAATACCAACCAGAGTATCGTACGGATAGAGAGTATCAGTCAGAGGCTGATTTAGAAAATCAGTTGATTTCTGATTTGGTGAATCACCTTAACTATGAACGATTAAATATTCATACGCCTGAAGAGCTCTTAGCAAATGCTAAGGTGCAAATAGAGAAACTTAATAAGGTGACTTTTTCGGATGCTGAGTGGGATCGCTTTGTAGTAGAGTATCTGGATTGCCCCAATGAAGGATTAGTTGAAAAAACTCGAAAAATCCAAGAGAATTATATCTATGATTTTGTCTTTGATGATGGACGAATTAAAAATATTTTTATCCTTGATAAGAAAAATATTCATAACAACAGCATGCAGGTTATCAACCAGGTGACCCAAGTGGGTAGTCATACCAACCGTTATGATGTCACTATTTTAGTGAATGGTCTACCGTTAGTTCAGATTGAATTGAAGAGACGCGGGGTTAGTCTAAAAGAAGCTTTTGAACAAATCCATAGATATAGCAAGGAAAGCTTCAATAGCGAAAATTCTTTATACAAATACATTCAAATTTTTGTCATTTCTAATGGGACTTATACACGCTACTTTGCAAATACGACAGCTCAAAATAAAAATCATTATGAGTTCACTTGTGAATGGGCAGACCGAAAAAATAAAACGATTCACGACCTGGAGGACTTTACCGTTACTTTCTTGAGTAAACGAGTCCTCTTGGAAGTATTGACCAAGTATTGTGTCTTTGATGCTGATAATACCTTACTCATCATGCGCCCATATCAGATAGCAGCAACAGAGAGTATTTTGCGAAAGATTCATTCCACAAATGAAATGAAGAATTTCGGTACGATCAATGCTTGTGGCTATATCTGGCACACTACTGGTTCTGGGAAAACTTTGACTAGTTTTAAAACTGCTCGTTTGGCAACAGAGTTGGACTATATTGATAAAGTGATTTGTGGTGGATCGAAAAGATCTAGACTATCAAACCATGAAGGAATATCAAAAATTCCAACCGAATTCAGTCAATGGTAGCAACAATACAAAAGAACTCCAACGTAGTATTGAAGAAAATGATGATCGAATTGTTGTCACAACGATTCAAAAGTTAAATAAATTCATCACTGCGAATCCAAACCATGAAATCTATAGTAAAAAATGTGTTTTAATCTTTGATGAATGTCATCGCTCCCAGTTTGGAAAGGCGCAAAAACGTATCAAAAAAGCTTTTAAACAGTATTCTTTATTTGGATTTACAGGGACCCCAATTTTCCCAGAAAATAGCTTGACTGGAGAAACAACACAAGAGGTTTTTGGAGAGCAACTTCATAACTACGTTATCACAGATGCTATTCGAGATAAAAAAGTGCTGAAGTTCAAGGTTGATTATAACTATATCAAGCCTGAAATCAATAAGTATAGAGAAGCGGAAAAGGCAGTCGGCCGAGAGCTTGATGAAAAGAAACTCAAAAAGATGGAGAAGGAACTCCTTTTACATCCAGAACGGATAGCAACTATCACAGAGTATCTGTTGAGAGTTTATAATGATAAGACGCATCGAAATCAACACTATACTCATAAACAAAAACAACTATCTGGATTTAATGCCATGTTGGCTGTACAGAGTATTGAAGCTGCGAAATTATACTATGAAGAACTTCAACGACAACAAGCAGAACTACCAGAGACTAAGCGTTTGAAGGTCGCAACCATTTTTAGCTTTGCACCTAATGAAGAACAGTCAGCGTATGGCGAAATTCAAGATGAAGAGCTAGACCCTCAAGATACAGCCATGCCTCTTTCCTCTAAAGAGTTTCTTTCTAAGGCAATCTACGACTATAATCAAATGTTCAAGACCAACTTTTCGACTGATGGGAAAGAGTTTCAAAATTACTATCGTGACCTTTCTAAACGAGTTAAGTCCAAGGAAGTGGATTTGCTGATTGTAGTGGGTATGTTCTTGACAGGATTTGATGCTCCGACAATGAATACTCTCTTTGTCGATAAAAACCTACGTTATCATGGTTTGATTCAGGCGTTTTCTAGAACTAATCGAATTTTTAACAAGGTTAAACCTTTTGGGAATATTGTATGTTTCCGTGATTTAGAAAAAGCTACTCAAGAAGCTATTAAAACCTTTGGAGATACCAATAAGCTTGATATTATCTTAGAAAAAAGTTTTAGCGAATACATGGATGGTTTTGTGGATCAGGTGACGGGCATCAAGGTTAAAGGTTATACAGAAGTCTGTCAGGAAATTCTGGAAAGATTCCCTAATCCACAAGAAATTGAAACAGAACATGATAAAAAAGAATTTGTTAAATTATTTGGTGAGTTTCTGAAACTTGATAACGTTCTTCGAAATTATGATGAATTTCAGGAAATCGAAAAGCCTATCTCGGAAGGTTATCTCCAAGATTTAAGAAGTTCTTACGTGGAAATTCGTGATGAATTCTTAAACCTTAAAAATTATGAAAGAACAAAAGACTTAGGTGTTGACCTTTCAGATATTGAATTTGAGATTGAACTCTTAAAAACAGATGAGATTAATCTAGACTATATCCTTGCTTTGATTGTTGAGAAATCGAAGAACTCTGAGTCTAAAGAAGCAATGAAAGCTGAAGTTAGCCGTGTCATTCGCTCAAGTATTGATATTCGTGCTAAGGAAGAGTTGGTGATTGGCTTTATCAATGATACTGATTTAGCGAGTCTGAAAGACCATGATGAAATTATCAATGCATTCTATGCTTATGGTAAAGAACGTAAAGCAGTTGCTATTCGTGAATTGGCAGAGTCTGAAAATCTTGTAAAAGATTATCAATTATTCATTGATCGATCTATTCAACGTGGTTATGCTGAGAATAGTGGAGCTGACTTGGATTCGATTATTCCACCGACTTCTCGTAGACAAGGAGCTCGTGAACGTAAGAAACAAGAAGTTTTACATCAGATTCAATTATTAGTAGAGATTTATTCAGGAATATAGAGAAGTGAACATTAGATTCATCAAAAAATATATTCTCTCATATTCCGCTCATAATTCGCTCATTTTATAGTTATAACTTTGTTTCCGTATTTCTTGGGAACTAGTAGAAGGTTAGGAGAAATATGGAAAATAACAATCAACGTGCCCTTTGTCAGCAACTCTGGGCGGAAAATAAATACCTTGTTTTGAGCCATTCTAGCAATATTTACAAGGACATTCGCCAGTATCTCAAGCAAGAAGTGGTGGAGGTGAGTCAGGTTCAAGAGATGATTGACCGCGCCTGCCAGATTCCAGAACACAGGGGTCAGGTTTGCAACGCCTTTCAGCATATTTGGGGCTATTTTAAAAAGCAAGCCAGCCTTGACGAACGCAAAGACTATATGCTCTTGCTGGATCGCTACCGCTTTGGTCAAGTTTCCAAGGAAGACTTGATTGCTAAGACTAGAGATTTGCTTGAACGTTACCCAAATGCTTATCTGCAAGATTCTACCTTGCTGAAAGGAGACTCCCATGAGACTTTGGCATGAGGCTTTGATTCCACAACTTCCCCGTCCGCAACTCTTGGGGCAACATCGAGAGTGTTGCGCCCTGCGTGGCAATGGCTGGGGCAGAAAGCATGCGACGGTTGACTATGTCTTTACCCACTCGCCCTATCGTCTCTATGCCTATCATCGTTTGATCATGGAGGAGATGGCTGACCGTGGCTACAATGTCAGTCCAGAGTGGCTGGACAAGAACTACCGTGGCAAGACCTGCCCTCCTTATCAAGACTTAGCAGAGGAAAAGCTGAAAAGTCCTATCTATAGCGAACATGATGCTAGCTACTATGAGGAGTGTCTGGTTAATCTCCGTGACAAGGGGATAGAGCTGGAGTAAGAGTCAGGATGTTCTCCAATATATAACTCTTTTCGTAATTTTTTCGAATAATAAAAATGAGACCTTTAGAATTTTCTAAGGTCTTCTTTTTATAAATATTTGGATTTACTTTTAATAACTTTTGAGTTATAATTTTAAAAAAGCCAAGCGTGAACTGAAGGACTTAAAAGAAAGAGAGTTAAGTGATGAAGAATAGTGCTATTGGGAGTAATTGGAAGGATGTCCGATCTCAACTCTTCACCAAGGAGGAAATCCTTGAAAGTGATATGCAAGTGGCTATCATGAGTGAATTGATCGAGGCTAGACGTGAGCAAGGAATTAGTCAGAAAAAGCTAGAAGAACTCAGTGGAGTGAGCCAGCCTGTTATTGCTAGGATGGAAACAGGTAAGACTAGCCCTCAGTTAGATACCGTCTTAAAAGTTTTAGCCAGTTTAGGAAAGACACTAGCAGTCGTTCCACTTGAACAGGAAAAAGGTTGATAGGGATGAAATTACGAAGTAATTTGCTCCCGTCCGCACTTTTCAAGGGGAATATCAAAATGAAGAAAAAGACCTATAGTCTTTTCTAATAACAAGCCATAGGTAGCTTTCAAATCAATATTTTTTTGCGAAGAACATAGCAACCTTGAAAGGCAGCTAATCTATATCTATCAAAGGATTTGGGGAATCTTCTCCAAATCTTTTTTTGTCTTTTAAATCGAGATATAGTTTCAAACTATATCAAAGCCTAATTTTTTACAATTATACAGACAGTTTCTTTTCTGTTAAGATAGTTTCAATAACAATTTTTGGAGGACAAAACATGTCAACTACAATTATCGGTTTCCCTCGTTTGGGTGAATTCCGCGAATTAAAATTTACAACTGAAAAATACTTTAGAAAAGAAATCTCAGAAGAAGAACTCTTGGCTGCGGCTAAAGAATTGCGTGCGAAACACTGGAACATCGTCAAAGAAAAAGGCATCACTGAAATCCCATCAAATGACTTTTCTCACTATGACAACTTCCTAGACGCTGCTTTCCTTTTCAACGTAGTTCCTGCATCTGTTCAAAACTTAGAATTGTCTGATCTTGAACGTTACTTTGCTTTGGGACGTGGTTACCAAGGAGAAAAAGGGGATGTTCGTGCCCTTCCGATGAAGAAATGGTTCAATACTAACTACCACTACATCGTTCCTAAATTTGAAAAAGACACTCAAGTAAAATTGGCTGGTCACAAGATTTTCGATGAGTTCCAAGAAGCTAAAGAACTTGGTCTTAACACTCGTCCTGTCCTTGTAGGTCCATTCACTTTCCTTCAATTGTCAGACTATGAAGAAGGCGTGAAAGCAGAAGACTTCGTAGATAGCTTAGTAGCTGCTTACCAAGATGTTTTTGCTAAATTGGCTGAACTTGGTGCAACTCGTATCCAATTGGACGAAGCTGCCCTTGTCAAAGACTTGACAGAAGAAGAAAAAGCTCTCTTCTTGAACCTCTACAACAAGCTTTTGGCTGATAAGAAAGGTCTTGAAGTCTTGCTTCAAACTTACTTTGGAGACGTTCGTGACGTCTACGCTGACCTTGTGAAATTGCCAGTAGATGCTATCGGTCTTGACTTCGTTGAAGGTAAGAAAACTCTTGAACTCGTTAAAGGTGGTTTCCCAGCTGACAAGACTCTTTATGCAGGTATCGTCAATGGTAAGAACATCTGGCGCAACAACTACGAAAAGAGCTTGGCTGTTCTTGAGCAAATTCCAGCTGAAAACATCGTTTTGACAAGCTCATGTTCACTTCTTCATGTGCCATTTACAACTGCTAATGAAGAATTTGAACCAGCTATCTTGAACCACTTTGCATTTGCAGTTGAAAAATTGGATGAGATCCGTGACTTGGATGCTATCCGCAACGGTCAAGGTGCAGAAGCTCTTGCAGCTAACAAAGAACTCTTTGCGACTGAACGTGTTGGTGAAAATGCGGAACTTCGTGCTCGTATCGCTGGATTGACAGACGCAGACTACACTCGTTTGCCAGCCTTTGCTGAACGTGAAGCTATCCAAGAAGATGCCTTCAAACTTCCAGCTCTTCCAACAACAACCATTGGTTCATTCCCTCAAACAAAAGAAGTTCGTGCTAAACGTTTGGCCTTCCGTAAGGGTGAATTGTCACAAGAAGAATACGATGCCTTCCTTGCTGAAACCATCGACGAATGGATCAAATGGCAAGAAGAAGTTGGATTTGACGTGCTTGTACACGGTGAATTCGAGCGTAACGACATGGTTGAGTACTTCGGTCAAAACTTGTCAGGTTACCTCTTCTCTAAGAATGGTTGGGTACAATCATACGGTATGCGTGGGGTTAAACCACCAATCATCTGGGGTGATGTGACTCGTCTCAACCCAATCACTGTGAAATGGTCTAGCTACGCACAAAGCCGTACTGACAAACCTGTTAAAGGTATGTTGACTGGACCTGTTACCATCCTTAACTGGTCATTCCCACGTGAAGACATCTCTATCAAGGATTCTACTCTTCAAATCGCTCTTGCAATCAAGGATGAAGTTCTTGACCTTGAAGCTGCAGGCGTGAAAATCATCCAAATCGACGAGGCTGCTCTTCGTGAGAAATTGCCACTCCGTCGTAGCGACTGGTACGAAGACTACCTTGACTGGGCTATTCCAGCCTTCCGCTTGGTACACTCAACAGTAGCACCAGATACACAAATCCACACTCACATGTGTTACTCAGAATTTACAGATATCATCCCAGCTATCGACAACATGGATGCGGACGTTATCTCATTTGAAGCTAGCCGTTCAAACCTTGAAATCTTGGACGAACTCAAAGCTCAAAACTTCCAGACAGAAGTGGGTCCTGGAGTTTACGATATCCACTCTCCTCGTGTGCCTAACGAAGGCGAAATCGACCACACCATCGAAGCCATCCTTGCCAAAGTACCAAGCAAGAAAGTATGGATCAACCCTGACTGTGGTTTGAAAACACGTGGTATCCCAGAAACGAAAGAAAGCTTGATCCGCCTTGTAGACGCTGCGAAAGCTGCGCGTGAGAAATTGTAAGAAAAGACATTTCTCTCTACACGGTTGATCAGTAAGAAATCAACTAGAAAAGGTTCATACATATGTCACGTCAAACACCGTCCCTCTCATTTGAAGTTTTCCCCTCCAAACCCAGAAGTAGGCAATGACAAAATTATTGCAGCCCTGAAAGACATGCAGGGCTTGGCACCACACTTCATCAGTGTGACTGCTAGTAATAATAAATTTAATATCAAAGAGACGACGGTTCGTTTGGCAGACTATATCCAAAATGACTTGGAGATCCCAACCATCGCTCACTTGCCAGCTATCTATTTGACTAAAGATAAGGTGGCTGAGACCATTGCGGATTTGGATAAAGTTGGTGTTCAGAAAATCTTGGCTCTTCGTGGGGATATCATTCCAGGTGTTGAGCCACAGAAGGATTTCCGTTACGCCACAGACTTGATTGAGTTTATCAATGAACAGGCACCACACTTTGATATTATTGGGGCTTGTTACCCAGAAGGGCACCCGGATTCGCCAAACCAAATCTCAGATATCCAAAATCTCAAGAGAAAAGTGGATGCAGGCTGTTCAAGCCTTGTCACTCAGCTATTCTTTGACAATGAGCGTTTCTACGATTTCCAAGACAAGTGTACTTTGGCAGGGATTGATGTTCCCATTCATGCAGGGATCATGCCAATCCTCAATCGTAACCAAGCGCTTCGTCTTTTGAAGACTTGTGAGAATATCCATCTCCCACGTAAGTTCAAGGCTATCTTGGACAAGTATGAGAATGACCCTGAGTCACTCAGAGCAGCAGGACTTGCCTATGCCGTAGACCAAATCGTGGACTTGGTAACGCAGGACGTAGCAGGTGTGCATCTCTACACCATGAACAACGCAGACACTGCTCAGTACATTCACCAAGCAACCCATGCCTTGTTCAATCACCAACCTTAAAATAATCAAAAGCAAACCATTCTTCTTTTCACAGCAGAATGGTTCCTTTTTTATAGAAAAGACCGTACTTTTTAAGAAAAATATGATAAAATAGACTCTGTACGTACTTGATACAAAGATGAGGGTATTTAGGTTATAAAGGTTGCGAAAACGAAACTCAAAAAGTCCAAAATATCTTGAGTAATTGAATTTTGGTCTCATTTCTTAGGAAAAAAGATAAGTTTCCTAGCACTCATCGAGTGCGGCGTCACCTTCCTATTTTTCTACAGAAATGTTCGGCAAGCCGAACCGTCCAAAATATCTTGATTTTTGTAGGCAAGGCGTATAATTTTATCAATCCAAAGGGGATTAAAATGACAAAACATGTGTTTCAAACGACTTTCGCGGGTCGTGAGTTGATCGTAGAGACTGGTCAGGTTGCTAAGCAAGCAAATGGCTCTGTTGTGGTACGTTGCGGTGAGTCAACTGTCTTGACTGCTGCCGTTATGTCTAAGAAGATGGCAACTGGAGATTTCTTCCCGCTTCAAGTCAACTACGAAGAAAAAATGTATGCGGCTGGGAAATTTCCTGGTGGCTTTATGAAACGTGAAGGACGTCCTTCAACAGATGCAACTTTGACAGCGCGTTTGATTGACCGTCCAATCCGTCCAATGTTTGCGGAAGGTTTCCGTAATGAAGTGCAAGTCATCAATACTGTTCTTTCTTACGATGAAAATGCATCTGCACCAATGGCAGCTATGTTTGGCTCATCTTTGGCACTTTCTATCTCAGATATTCCATTTGATGGCCCAATCGCTGGGGTACAAGTAGGTTATGTGGATGGCCAAATCATCATCAACCCAACGCAAGAACAAGCGGAGCAATCGCTTCTTGAATTGACAGTAGCTGGTACCAAGCACGCTATCAACATGGTAGAGTCTGGTGCCAAAGAATTGTCAGAAGAAATCATGTTGGAAGCCCTTCTCAAAGGACATGAAGCTGTCAAAGAATTGATTGCCTTCCAAGAAGAAATCGTTGCGGCAGTTGGTAAAGAAAAAGCAGAAGTAGAATTGCTTCATGTAGATGCTGACTTGCAAGCTGAAATCATCGCAGCCTACAACAGCGACCTTCAAAAAGCGGTCCAAGTAGAAGAAAAATTGGCTCGTGAAGCTGCAACTCAAGCAGTCAAAGACCAAGTCACAGCAGTTTACGAAGAAAAATATGCAGACCACGAAGAATTTGACCGTATCATGCGTGATGTGGCTGAAATCTTAGAACAAATGGAACACGCAGAAGTGCGCCGTTTGATCACAGAAGACAAGGTACGTCCTGACGGTCGTAAGGTCGATGAAATCCGTCCTTTGGATGCGGTTGTTGACTTCGTTCCCCGTGTGCACGGTTCAGGTCTCTTTACTCGTGGACAAACTCAGGCTCTTTCTATCTTGACTTTGGCGCCAATGGGTGAAACGCAAATCATCGATGGTTTGGATCCAGAGTACAAGAAACGCTTTATGCACCACTATAACTTCCCTCAATACTCTGTAGGGGAAACTGGACGTTACGGTGCACCTGGTCGTCGTGAAATTGGTCACGGTGCTCTTGGGGAGCGTGCTCTTGCTCAAGTATTGCCAAGCTTGGAAGAATTCCCATACGCTATCCGACTAGTAGCAGAAGTCTTGGAATCAAACGGTTCTTCATCTCAAGCCTCTATCTGTGCCGGAACTCTTGCCCTTATGGCTGGTGGTGTGCCAATCAAGGCGCCAGTAGCTGGTATTGCAATGGGTCTCATTTCTGATGGAAATAACTATACAGTATTGACAGATATCCAAGGTTTGGAAGACCACTTTGGAGATATGGACTTCAAGGTTGCAGGTACTCGTGACGGGATTACAGCCCTTCAGATGGATATCAAGATCCAAGGGATTACTGCAGAAATCTTGACTGAGGCTCTTGCTCAAGCCAAGAAAGCTCGTTTTGAAATCCTTGATGTGATCGAAGCAACTATTCCAGAAGTTCGTCCAGAATTGGCTCCAACTGCTCCGAAAATTGATACTATTAAGATTGATGTGGACAAGATTAAGATTGTCATCGGTAAGGGTGGAGAAACCATCGACAAGATCATTGCTGAAACAGGCGTTAAGATTGACATCGACGAAGAAGGAAACGTATCTATCTACTCGAGCGACCAAGATGCTATTAACCGTGCTAAAGAAATCATTGCTGGTTTGGTTCGTGAAGCGAAAGTGGATGAAGTCTACCATGCCAAAGTTGTGCGTATCGAAAAATTCGGTGCCTTTGTCAACCTCTTTGACAAGATGGATGCCCTTGTCCATATCTCTGAAATGGCTTGGACACGTACCAATAATGTAGAAGATTTAGTTCAAATTGGTGATTTTGTAGATGTGAAGGTTATTAAGATCGATGAAAAAGGTCGTGTAGATGCTTCTATGAAGGCACTCTTGCCACGTCCACCAAAACCTGAACATTCAGAAGAAAAAGGTGAAAAGCGTCATCGTCATGGCGATCGTCCTCGTCACTATCATAAGGACCACAACCCTAAGAAAGAAACTACAGAAACACCAAAAGACTCAGAATAAGAAAGGAAAAATGTATGGGATGGTGGCGTGAAACCATTGATATCGTAAAAGAAAATGATCCAGCGGCTCGCACTACCTTGGAAGTCTTGCTGACCTATCCTGGTGTGAAGGCCTTGGCTGCTCACCGTCTCTCTCATTTTCTCTGGCAACATGGCTTTAAGCTGTTAGCTCGGATGCACAGCCAGTTTTGGCGTTTTTGGACGCAGATTGAGATCCATCCAGGAGCTCAGATCGATTCAGGTGTCTTTATCGACCATGGAGCAGGACTTGTAATTGGGGAGACGGCGATTGTTGAGAAGGGTGTCCTTCTCTACCATGGTGTCACTCTCGGTGGTACAGGTAAGGATGTTGGCAAACGCCATCCAACCGTGCGTAAAGGAGCGCTCATTTCTGCTCATGCCCAAGTCATCGGACCTGTGGAAATCGGTAAAAATGCCAAAGTCGGTGCTGCTGCGGTCGTTGTGGCAGATGTTCCTAGCGATGTAACAGTCGTCGGTATTCCTGCTAAGATTGTTCGAGTTCACGGGCAAAAGGATGAACCAACCATTCACGAAGTCGAAGAAACGTGAATACTACGTCAATAAACTTGAGCATGCTAGAGAAGCCAGTCACAGGTCGTCGGGGTTGTAAGCTTATTGTAAGACACAGAAAGGAGTCAGTGAGTGATTAAAATCTATGACACCATGTCTCGTGATTTGCGAGATTTTGTCCCAATCGAGGACGGCAAGGTTAAGATGTATGTCTGTGGGCCAACTGTATACAACTACATTCACGTAGGGAATGCCCGTTCGACAGTAGCCTTCGATACCATTCGTCGCTACTTTGAGTATCGTGGCTATGAGGTTGCCTATATTTCTAACTTCACGGATGTGGATGATAAGATTATCAACCGTGCCAAGGAAGAAGGTATCACACCTCAAGAAGTAGCGGATAAGTATATCGCTGCCTTTCGTGAGGATGTGACAGCCTTGGGTGTGAAGCCAGCGACTCGTCATCCGCGTGTAGTCGAGTTTATGGCGGATATCATCCGCTTTGTCTCTGACTTGATTGAAAAAGGCTATGCTTATGAGAGTCAAGGAGATGTCTATTTCCGTGTGGAAAAATCCCACAACTATGCTAAGTTAGCCAATAAAACCCTAGAAGACTTGGAGTTAGGTGCCTCAGGTCGTACAGACGAAGAAACAGCTCGTAAGGAAAATCCTGTGGATTTTGCTCTATGGAAAGCTGCAAAACCAGGAGAGATTTCTTGGGACAGTCCTTGGGGATCTGGTCGTCCAGGCTGGCACATCGAGTGTTCGGTCATGTCTACTGAGATTTTGGGCGATACCATCGATATTCACGGTGGTGGTGCTGACCTTGAGTTTCCACACCACACCAACGAAATAGCCCAGTCAGAAGCCAAGACAGGTAAGACCTTTGCTAACTACTGGATGCACAATGGTTTTGTCAACATTGACAATGTCAAGATGTCCAAGTCTTTGGGTAACTTTATTACGGTACACGATGCCCTCGAAACGATCGACGGTCAAGTATTGCGTTTCTTCTTTGCGACTCAGCATTACCGCAAACCTATCAACTTTACGGAAAAGGCTGTGCGTGATGCCGAGACCAATCTCAAGTATCTCAAGAACACTTATGAGCAACCATTTACTGGAACTGTAGATGCGGGGGAGTTGCAAGCCTTTAAAGATAAGTTTGTAGCTGCAATGGATGAGGATTTCAATACGGCTAATGGAATCACAGTTGTCTTTGAAATGGCCAAGTGGATCAACTCAGGCAACTATGATGCAGCGGTTAAGGAAGCTCTTACGGCTATGTTAGAGGTCTTTGGTATTGTTTTTGTCGAGGAAGTTTTGGATGAAGAGATTGAAGCCTTGATTCAAACGCCAAGAAGCGCGTGCCAATCGTGATTTTGCGACAGCTGACCAAATCCGTGACCAACTGGCTGCTCAAGGGATTAAATTGCTTGATACCAAGGATGGAGTGAGGTGGACACGTGATTGATGTCAATCTCATTAACGGGATTGCGCTAGCCTTTGAAGGAGATGCGGTGTATTCTATGTATATTCGCCGTCACCTCATCCTTAAAGGCATGACCAAGCCCAATAAACTCCACCAAGAGGCAACCAAGTATGTATCGGCCAAGGCTCAGGCACGCTTGATTTCCCTTATGTTAGAAGAAGAAGTCCTAACGGAAAAAGAAGAAGAAATTTATAAACGGGGTCGCAATACCAATAGTCATACCAAGGCAAAGAACGCAGATGTTGTTACCTACCGTATGTCTACAGGTTTTGAAGCGGTCATGGGTTATCTTCATATGACCGAAAATGTGGAGCGCCTTGAAACCTTGATTTCTTGGTGTATCCAAAAAGTGGAGGGCTAGGAATGATTGCAAAAGAATTACTAGATTGGTTTCCACAAGCTCAAATCGTAGACCAGCCAATTGATAAGGAAGGTTTTCTTACACTGCCAGTTTCCTCGCAACAGTGGATTTTACTGGAGGAAGTTGGACTCAGTGAACGTGAGAAACAGTTGGTAGCTCTCTTAACCCAGCAGGAGCAAACGATCTCGCTCAATCCTTGGTATAGTTATTTGATTGAGGGCAAGGGACAAGCACCGCAAAGTTTTAAAAAGCTACAAGTTGTCTATTGTCACCTTTCCTATTACCAACAGGAAAACCTGACTTCCCTGGTTGGATATGATGAGAACCCTCTTTCCTAACTGCGAGACAGTGCTTCAGGTGGGGGCTCAGGATTACTTATTTGTTCTCCAACAGGACAAATACACTTCTGTTCGCTCTATCTTGATGGATACTTTGGAAGCCGTAGAATACGACTTTGGGGTTCGCTTATCCATCATGCTGGGGCAGGTCTGGTCGCAAACAGGAAATCAGAGTTTGACAGATCTCATCAAAGCAGAACGTGACTTGTATAAAAACTGGTGGCGTCAAGGTCATCAAGGATTCCATACGTTTTCTCAGCTCTACCTTTGGAGTATGGGTGAACAAATGGTGGATCTTGGTTTGATAAAAGATTATCTACACCAGATGATTTTGGATCAGGATCAAATTCAGGAAATCATTCTCTCCTTATGGGAAAATAGTGCAGTCCTAACTAAAACAGCCCAACAACTCTATCTACACCGCAATTCTCTCCAATACAAGATTGATAAATGGGAAGAGTTGACAGGGCTTCAGTTAAAAGAACTGACAGATTTGACCTTGTGCTATCAATTGATATTACCAGATATTATTTAAAGTTTTGTGCAAGTTGCACAGAACTTTTTTATTTTTTTGGTCACCTTGCCATAGAAATGTAAAGCGTTTTCATATATAATAAAACTATCAAAAATTAAAGGAGTTCACCGAAATGGTAGAATTAAATCTTAAAAACATTTACAAAAAATATCCAAACAGCGAACACTACTCAGTTGAAGACTTCAACTTGGACATCAAAGACAAAGAATTTATCGTTTTCGTAGGACCTTCGGGATGTGGTAAATCAACTACTCTCCGTATGATTGCAGGTCTTGAAGACATCACAGAAGGTACTGCATCTATCGATGGCGTTGTTGTCAATGACGTAGCTCCAAAAGACCGTGACATCGCCATGGTATTCCAAAACTACGCTCTTTACCCACACATGACTGTATACGATAACATGGCTTTCGGTTTGAAATTGCGTAAATATAGCAAAGAAGACATCGACAAACGTGTACAAGAAGCAGCAGAAATTCTTGGTTTGAAAGAATTCTTGGATCGTAAACCAGCTGACCTTTCAGGTGGTCAACGTCAACGTGTTGCCATGGGTCGTGCGATTGTCCGTGATGCAAAAGTGTTCTTGATGGACGAACCTTTGTCAAACTTGGATGCGAAACTTCGTGTATCTATGCGTGCTGAAATCGCTAAAATCCACCGTCGTATCGGAGCTACAACTATCTACGTAACTCACGACCAAACAGAAGCGATGACACTTGCAGACCGTATCGTTATCATGTCAGCTACTAAAAACCCTGCTGGTACTGGTACAATCGGACGTGTTGAACAAATCGGTACTCCTCAAGAAGTTTACAAAAACCCAGTTAACAAATTCGTAGCAGGATTCATCGGAAGCCCAGCTATGAACTTCATCAACGTTAAATTGAACGGTGACCACATCGTTGGTGACGGCTTTAACTTGAAAGTTCCAGAAGGTGCTTTGAAAGTTCTTCGCGATAAAGGTTACGAAGGTAAAGAATTGATCTTCGGTATCCGTCCAGAAGACGTGAACGCAGAACCTGCTTTCCTTGAAACATTCCCAGAATCAGTTGTTAAAGCAACTATCTCTGTATCAGAATTGCTTGGTTCTGAATCTCACCTATACTGCCAACTTGGTAAAGACGAGTTTGTTGCAAAAGTTGACGCACGTGACTACTTGCAAGCTGGTGCAACTGTGGAACTTGGATTTGACTTGAACAAAGCTCACTTCTTTGACGTAGAAACTGAAAAGACAGTTTACTAAGATAGGTCTAAATAAAACAACACTACTAGAGTTTTTCTAGTAGTGTTTTTTTATAAAGTTTAGAAACTCGGATAGAAGGAGACTTTACTAGTTTTCTTATTGACTAAAAAGTGTTAAAATGGTAGGAAGAACTGGAGAGTATGCATGCCAAAAGAAGTAATTTATTCTGGCGATGAAGTCGTCGCTTTAACGCAAAAATATTTATCGAAAGAAGATGTGGCTTTTGTCCATAAGGCCTTGGTTTATGCTGTAGAGTGCCACAGTGGCCAATATCGTAAATCAGGCGAGCCTTACATTATCCACCCTATCCAGGTAGCAGGTATCTTGGCTAAGCTCAAGCTGGACGCTGTCACTGTTGCTTGTGGTTTTTTGCATGACGTAGTAGAAGACACAGATGCTACTTTGGATGACTTAGAGCGCGAGTTTGGCCATGATGTTCGAGTGATTGTAGACGGTGTTACCAAGCTTGGTAAGGTCGAATACAAGTCTATAGAAGAGCAACTAGCTGAGAATCACCGCAAGATGCTTATGGCCATGTCAGAGGATATTCGCGTTATCTTGGTAAAACTCTCTGACCGCCTGCACAATATGCGTACCCTCACACATCTTCGTAAGGACAAGCAAGAGCGTATTTCCCGAGAAACCATGGAAATCTACGCACCACTTGCTCACCGTCTGGGGATTTCAAGTGTTAAATGGGAACTAGAGGATCTTTCCTTCCGTTACCTCAATCCGACAGAGTTTTACAAGATAACTCACATGATGAAGGAGAAACGTCAAGAACGTGAAGCCCTGGTCGATGAAGTTGTGACGAAGCTTGAGGAGTATTCATCTGAGCGCAATCTTACAGGAAAAATCTATGGCCGTCCTAAGCATATCTACTCTATTTACCGTAAGATGCAGGACAAGAAAAAACGCTTTGAGGAGATCTATGACCTGATTGCCATTCGCTGTATCCTAGATACTCAGAGTGATGTCTATGCCATGTTGGGTTACGTTCATGAGCTATGGAAACCAATGCCAGGCCGTTTCAAGGATTATATTGCCAATCGTAAGGCCAATGGGTACCAGTCTATCCATACGACTGTTTATGGACCAAAAGGACCAATTGAATTCCAGATTCGTACCAAGGAAATGCACGAGGTTGCTGAGTACGGGGTTGCGGCTCACTGGGCCTACAAAAAAGGAATGAAAGGCCAAGTTAATAGCAAGGAATCTGCCATTGGGATGAACTGGATCAAGGAGATGATGGAGCTCCAAGACCAGGCGGATGATGCCAAGGAATTTGTAGATACGGTCAAAGAAAACTATCTGGCAGAAGAGATTTATGTCTTTACTCCAGATGGGGCGGTTCGTTCTCTTCCAAAGGATTCTGGACCGATTGACTTTGCCTATGAGATTCATACCAAGATTGGGGAAAAAGCGACTGGTGCCAAGGTCAATGGCCGTATGGTTCCTTTGACTACCAAGTTGAAAACGGGTGACCAGGTTGAAATCATCACCAATCCAAATTCATTTGGACCAAGCCGTGACTGGCTCAATATGGTTAAGACCAGCAAGGCCCGTAACAAAATTCGTCAGTTCTTTAAAAACCAGGATAAAGAATTATCCATCAATAAAGGCCGTGAAATGCTGATTAGTCAGCTTCAAGAAAACGGCTATGTGGCCAATAAATTTATGGACAAGCGCCACATGGATGAAGTCCTTCAAAAAACCAGCTACAAGACAGAAGAAGCTCTTTTTGCAGCCATTGGTTTTGGAGAAATCGGAGCCATCACTGTCTTTAACCGTTTGACGGAAAAAGAACGTCGTGAAGAAGAGCGTGCCAAGGCTAAGGCAGAAGCAGAAGAACTGGTCAAGGGTGGCGAAGTCAAGGTAGAGAACAAGGACACGCTTAAGGTGAAGCATGAGGGTGGAGTTGTCATCCAAGGTGCTTCTGGGCTCTTGGTCCGGATTGCCAAATGTTGTAACCCTGTTCCAGGTGATGATATCGTTGGTTATATTACCAAAGGTCGTGGAGTTGCCATCCACCGTGTGGACTGTATGAACCTTCGTTCACAGGAAAACTATGAGCAACGTCTGCTAGATGTTGAATGGGAAGACCAATTCTCAACCAAGGAATATATGGCTCATATCGATATCTATGGACTCAACCGTTCTGGTCTTTTGAATGATATCTTGCAAGTCCTATCAAACACAACTAAGAATATCTCTTCGGTTAATGCCCAACCGACCAAGGATATGAAATTTGCCAATATCCATGTATCCTTTGGAATTTCTAACCTTTCAATGTTGACAACTGTGGTTGATAATATTAAGAGTGTACCAGAAGTGTACTCAGTTAAACGGACCAATGGTTAAGTTGGCTCGATAGATCTAGAAAGGATTTCTATGAAAATCATCGTTCAGCGAGTCAAGCAAGCTCAGGTTTCTATTGAAGGGCAGATACATGGTCAAATCAAACAAGGACTCTTGCTCTTAGTGGGTGTTGGACCTGAGGATCAGCAAGAGGATTTGGAGTATGCAGTCAGAAAACTGGTCAATATGCGGATATTTTCGGATGACGAAGGCAAGATGAACCTATCTGTCAAGGATATCCAAGGAGAAATCCTCTCCATCTCTCAATTCACTCTCTTTGCCGATACCAAAAAAGGCAATCGACCAGCATTTACAGGCGCCGCTAAACCAGATATGGCTGAGGCCTTCTATCAAGATTTTAACCAGGAACTAGCCAAAGAGGTTCCTGTTGAAACAGGTGTCTTTGGAGCAGATATGCAGGTAGAACTGGTCAATGATGGGCCGGTAACTATCATCCTTGATACAAAAAATAGATAAGAAAAACCAAGCTTGTTAGCTTGGTTTTTTGTGACGTATTTAGTTCATTTTTCAACATAGAGTTGCTTAGCGATTTCTAGACTTACCAGGAGTTCTTCATTTTTGTGAAACAGGGTAAAGGTATTAGAGAAGCCATCGAACTGCTTGACTTGGAGTTGGTCTCCAATATGGATGGCATGTTTATCCAAATATTGGAGGATTTCAAAGCTGTCATGAACTCTTGTCAGAAGGTAGTTTCCTACTTCTTTGATATCAGAAAGTGGCAGGTTATTAACCTCAACTAGAAGCTCACCCTTAGCAGGAATGGTTCCTCCATGGGGACAGGTCTTTGGAAATCCTAACATAGTTTCCAGTCGCTCCACAAAAAGGTCTGACACTGTATGCTCTAATACCTCAGCCTCATCGTGAATCTGATTGCTGGTATAGTCTAGTTGGTGAACTAGAAAGACCTCAATCAGACGATGTTTACGATAAAGTTCTGATACAAGTGTTAGACCAATATTGGTTAGCAAGTATCCTTTTTTCTTATCTTTTAAGATGAGATTTTCAGACTGCATGCGCTTAATCATTTCAGTTACAGCTGGAGGAGATACCTGCATTCGAGCAGCAATTTCCTTATTTGTAATCTTAGGAACATCCATGCCAATCTCATAAATACATTTTAAGTAGTCTTCTTTATTTGGTGTCATTCGCATTTCCTTGTTTATTATCTCCATCTAGTATACCAAAAAAAGCTAGATTTCTCTAGCTTCTTGCTACAAGAGCTTGACTTAGTTGAGTTCTTTTGCAGCTGCAATAGCGGCTTCAAAGTCTGGTTCGCTATTGATATTGTCTACGTATTCAACATAGCGGATGGTGTTGTCGGTATCGAGAACAAAAACGGCTCGAGCAAGCAGATGCCATTCATTGATTAAGAGGGCATAATCGCGTCCAAAGGAGTGGTCGAAGTAGTCTGAGAGCATGATGGCATTTTCAATTCCTTCAGCACCACACCAGCGTTTTTGAGCAAATGGAAGGTCCATTGATACTGTTAGGACTACAGTATTGTCCAAGCTAGCCAGTTCTTCATTAAAGCGACGAGTCTGAAGTGAGCAGATACCTGTATCGATAGAAGGGATAACACTCAAGATTTTTTTCTTGCCTTCAAAGTCAGCCAGTGATTTTTTAGAAAGGTCAGTTGTTGTTAGAGAGAAGTCAAGAGCCTTGTCTCCTACTTGTAGTTGTTTTCCTGTAAAAGTCACAGGATTTCCAAGGAATGTAGTCATAAGCTACTCCAATCTTTTTTTCTTTTCATTTTACATTGAAACGTCAGATTTTCCCAATAATTTGACTGGAATTTGAATCAAAAAAACGCCAATTCCGTGAGAACGACGTTTTTTAAATGTTTATTTTGCCAATCCTTCAGCAATCTTGTCAAGGTTGTATTTCATCATGTTGTAGTAGCTGTCGCCTTCTTTACCTTGTTCTGCGATAGAGTCAGTAAAGATTTGTGCGTAGATTGGGATGTTTGTGTCTTGTGAAACAGTCTTCATTGGACGATCATCGACACTGGACTCAACAAATAGTGATGGGACTTTCATTTGGCGAAGTTTTTTTCAACCAAGGTCTTGATTTGGTCAGGAGTTCCTTCTTCTTCAGTATTGATTTCCCAAATATAGGCACTTGGGACACCGTAGGCTTTTAGAGAAGTATTTGAAGCATCCTTCACTGGTTACGATGAGTTTTTTCTCAGCAGGAATATTGTCGAATTTAGCTTTAGCTTCCTTGTCAAGTTTGTCTAGCTTATCAGTATATTCTTTGAGATTTTTTTCGTAAAATTCTTTGTTGCTAGGGTCTTTAGCGCTCAATTGTTTTGCGATGTTTTTAGCAAAGATGATCCCATTTTTCAAGGTTGAGCCAAGCGTGTGGGTCTTCTTTGCCTTTTTTTCGTTTTGACCTTCAAGGTAGATAACATCAACGCCTTCGCTGACTGCAAAGTAGTCTTTGTTTTCAGTTTTCTTGGCATTTTCTACCAATTTTGTAAACCAAGCATTTCCACCTGTTTCAAGGTTGATACCGTTATAGAAAATCAAATCAGCTTGAGAAGTTTTCTTGACGTCTTCAGGTAGTGGTTCGTATTCGTGTGGGTCTTGACCAACAGGAACGATACTGTGAAGATCAATCTTGTCACCAGCAATATTTTTTTAGTAATATCAGCGATGATTGAGTTTGTGGCAACAACTTTTTAGTTTTTTTGACCAGAAGCTGCATCTTTTTTTCCACTAGCACATGCTACAAGAGCAATGACGGAAAGAAAGAGAACGAGTAATGTACCTAATTTTTTTCATTAGATCCTCCAATTTATTGGGGCTTTTGCCCCTTATTTTAACAAATGTTTATTTTTCAGTTTCAAATATCGTTGTTTTGGAGCGATAAAGAAGCTAATGAGAAAGAAACTAGCAGCTGTAAGCACGATACTAGAACCTGCCGCAACGTTAAAGCTATAGCCGATAAAGAGTCCCAAAACTGAAGCTGTAGCTCCAAAGGTTGAGGAAAGGAAAAATCATACTTTTTCAGGCTATTAGCATACAGATAAGCAGTTGCAGCTGGGGGTAATCAGCATGGCTACAATCAGGATAGTTCCGACACTTTTGCATGGCTGTCACAGACACGAGAGTTAGGAGTACCATGAGTAAGTAGTGATAGAAATTGACAGGCATTCCCATGGCTTTAGCCAAGAGTTCATCAAAGGACGTTATCAAGAGTTGCTTGAAGAAAATCCAGATTAACAAGAGAATGGCTGCCCCTACACCCATAGTAATAAACATATCTGTATCTTGAACAGCAAGAATATTACCAAAAAGGATATGGAAAAGGTCAGTTGAACTTTTAGCGACACTAATCAAGATGATACCGAGGGCTAAGAAAGAAGAAAAGGTAATGCCGATGGCGGTATCGCTTTTGACAATCGAGTTTCCCTTGATGTAGGTAATGATGATAGCAGCTAGCAGTCCAAAGACAATGGCTCCGATAAAGAAGTCAATGCCCAAGATGAAGGAGAGGGCTACACCCTTGGTAAGACAGCATGTGAAATGGCATCTCCCATGAGTGACATCCCACGTAGAATGATGAAACATCCTACAGCTCCAGCTACGACCCCGATAACAATAGCTGTTATCAAGGCATTTTGTAAGAAATGGAATTTTTGCAATCCATCGATAAATTCTGCAATCATAGGTCACCTCCATTGAAAAAGAGTCGATTACCGTAAGCTTCTTTGAGATTGGCTTGGGTAAAGGTTTCTTTGGTCGGACCAAAAGCAATCACTTCTCGATTGACAAGCAAGACTTGATCGAAGTAGTTGGGAACCTTGCTGAGGTCGTGGTGGACGATGAGAACCGTCTTCCCAGCTTTTTTCAGATCTCTCAGCGTATTCATGATGATTTCCTCACTGACTGAGTCAATCCCAACAAAGGGTTCATCTAAGAGGATATAGTCGGCTTCCTGCACCAAACATCTGGCAATCAAGACCCGCTGGAACTGACCTCCAGACAGTTGACTGATTTGACGTTCAGCGTAGTCAGCTAGGTCGACGATTTCAAGAGCCTCTTGCACTTTCTTCCAATGTTTAGCATTTAAACTTCGAAAGAGAGGAATAGAGGGAAATAGTCCTAACGAGACGCATTCCTTGACCTTGATGGGAAAGTTGTAGTCAATATGAATTTTTTGCTCGACATAGGCAACTCGATGTAAGGATTTTTTAACTTCCTTGTCATCGAGAAATGCCTGACCTTGATGTGGGATAATTCCCAGCATACCTTTTAATAATGTTGATTTCCCAGCGCCGTTTGGACCGATGATTCCGGTAATCGTTGGTCCTTGGAGCACTAGTGAAATATCCTTAAGTGCCAACGTTTCTTTGTAGGAAACACTGAGATTTTCGATACGTATCATAAACTTGTATTCCTCCTAATTTTTAATATACCTTAATTTTATTTTTAAGTCAAGTTAATTTTGGTAAAAATTTAAAATATTAATGATGAAATCAAATAGGAGGAGACGGCATTTTTAATTGCATTCCCCAGGGATTTTTGCTAAGCTAAGAATAAGTGAAAATAGGAAAGCGAGAACAAGATGACACGTTATCAAGATGATTTTTATGATGCCATAAATGGTGAGTGGGAAAAGACTGCTGTTATTCCAGCAGATAAATCGAGAACAGGTGGTTTTATCGACCTTGACGAAGAAATTGAAGAGTTGATGCTAACGACGACAGACAAGTGGTTGGCAGGAGAAGATGTGCCAGAAGATGCCATCTTAGCAAATTTTGTCAAGTACCATAGTATGGTCAGAGATTTCGATAAGCGAGAAGCTGATGGAATTGAGCCAGTTCTTCCTTTATTGAAGGAATACCAGAATTTAGAAAGTTTTGCAGATTTCGCAAGTAAACTAGCAGCATTTGAATTAGCTGGTAAACCAAACTTCCTTCCATTTGGAGTATCACCAGACTTTATGGATGCTAGAACCAATGTTCTCTGGGCTAGTGCTCCAGGAACTATCTTGCCTGATACAACCTACTATGCGGAAGACCATCCTCAGCGTGAGGAATTATTGAACCTTTGGAAAGAAAGTACTTCTAATCTCCTCAAAGCCTATAACTTCTCAGATGAAGAAATCGAAGATCTGCTAGAGAAACGATTGGAATTGGATCGTCGCATCGCAGCTGTCGTCCTTTCAAACGAAGAGAGTTCAGAATACGCCAAACTTTACCATCCGTATTCTTATGAAGATTTCAAAAAAGTTTGCGCCTGCCCTTCCATTGGATGACTTTTTCCAAGCGATTCTTGGTCAAGTTCCTGATAAGGTCATTGTAGATGAAGAACGTTTCTGGCAAGCAGCAGAGCAATTCTATAGTGAAGAAGCTTGGCCTTTACTTAAGGCAAGCTTGATCTTGAGTGTGGTTAATCTTTCGACTAGTTATCTGACAGATGAGATTCGTATCTTGTCAGGTGCCTACGGACGAGCTCTTTCAGGAGTTCCAGAGGCTCAAGACAAACGCAAGGCAGCTTACCATTTAGCTCAAGGACCATTTAAACAAGCCCTCGGTCTTTGGTATGCCCACGAAAAATTCTCTCCAGAAGCTAAGGCGGACGTAGAGAAAAAAGTGGCGACCATGATTGACGTTTATAAGGAACGTTTGGCTAAAAATGACTGGCTGACTCCTGAAACTCGAGAAAAAGCCATCGTCAAACTCAATGTCATCAAGCCTTATATCGGTTATCCAGAAGAACTGCCAGCTCGCTATAAGGACAAGGTAGTGGATGAATCTGCTAGCCTCTTTGAGAATGCCCTAGCCTTTGCGCGTGTAGAAATCAAGCACAGTTGGAGCAAGTGGAATCAGCCGGTTGACTACAAGGAGTGGGGAATGCCTGCTCATATGGTCAATGCCTACTACAATCCACAAAAGAACTTGATTGTCTTCCCTGCCGCTATCCTACAGGCTCCATTCTATGATTTGCATCAGTCATCTTCTGCCAACTATGGTGGTATCGGTGCGGTTATTGCCCATGAAATTTCTCACGCCTTTGATACTAATGGAGCTTCCTTTGATGAAAATGGAAGTCTCAAGGATTGGTGGACTGAGAGCGACTATGCTGCCTTTAAAGAGAAAACGCAGAAGGTTATCGACCAGTTTGATGGTCAAGAATCTTACGGTGCAAAAATCAATGGGAAACTAACTGTATCCGAAACGTTGCCGACCTTGGAGGAATCGCTGATGCCCTTGAAGCTGCTAAGAGAGAACCAGACTTCTCAGCTGAAGAGTTCTTCCATAACTTTGCTCGTATCTGGCGTATGAAAGGTCGCCCAGAGTTGATGAAACTCATGGCTAGCGTTGACGTACACGCCCCAGCTAAACTCCGTGTTAACGTCCAAGTGCCAAACTTTGATGACTTCTTTACAACCTATGATGTCAAAGAAGGTGACGGCATGTGGCGCTCACCAGAAGACCGTGTGATTATTTGGTAATCAAAAAACCAAGGATGATTGTCCTTGGTTTTTATGTTTTAGAAAAATGGATTGAAAGTTTTTTCGTGCGCGATAGTCGTAGCCGGACCATGTCCTGGATAGACATCGTAGTTTGGAAGGGTGAAGAGCTGGGTTTGGACACTATGAAGGAGTTGTTCCATACTACCAGTTGGCAAATCTGTCCGACCAATGGTTTCTCGGAAAAGGGCATCTCCCGTTAAGACCAAGTGAGCATCTGGGAAAACCAATGAAACTCCACCGATAGAGTGGCCTGGCATTGGTAAGACTGTGAAGCGGAATTCTTCAATCTGATATTCTTCATGAAAAACATAAGTGTATTCAGCTGGTTTGCAGATGACATCTGCCATATCGTCGTGTCGAGGGAGACCTGAAAGGTTGTCAACAGGAGTATAGAGCCAAGAAGCTTCACTTTCTGCCACATAGACTGGAGGATTTCCATAAGTATCTCTGACCAAGTCAAGACTCATAATATGGTCGTAGTGAGTGTGGGTCAGAAGAATGGCACAGACCGGTTTGTTGATGGTTTCGATAGTCTTGCGAATGGCTTCCCAATGGCTACCAGGATCGACTACAATCAGGTGTTGCTCCCCTTCAAGATAATAAGTATTTTCATAGGCGACAGGATTCACAGTTTTATGGATTTTCATAGGATTTCCTCTTTCATAGATTTACAGTTTCTAGTATAACACAGAAGAATAAAATAAGGAATCAACAAAAGAGTCCCTCCATAAAGGAAGGGACTTTTAACTTTTTAAAAATGATTTTTCCAGGCTTGGAAGCGTGCATCCAATAGGAGTTGTGTCAGGTTTTTTAAGATTTCGACTTGCTCGGGCTCTAGTGTCTGGGCTTGAGAAACAAGTTGTCGAACATGGTCGATAGCATTTCTAGAAGATAAATCGTTGATGGAAGTGATTCCAGATTCTAGGATGGTTCCAAAGAAGAGATCAAATAGAGCTCTAGTTCTTCATCGGGAACATTGTCCACCCATTCTTTAAGAGCGTCTTTGATTTGCAGACTTTCGCTACTAATTTCCTCTAGTTGGACAAAGTGGTGTCCTTCAGTTAGCCAGCTAAAGGTATTGTGTTGAGCGATTCCACCGAGAGCCGTAGATTTGACGACGGTAGGAGTATCAGGAACTTCTAGCATCATGCCGATGACAGAACCTTGTGGGACATAACGGTGAAATTTAGGGATAACATCTTGATAACCAGTCGTTTCTGTCAGATGAGCCTGCAAACCAGGAGCATCGTAGGTATAAACTGCTGATATCTTTTCCTGCAATTCAGGCTGGATTTGACTAGCAGCAAAGACGGCTAGATTCCCACCTTTAGAATGCCCAGCTATAATCACTTTTTGTTTTGGATATTGTTTAAAGAAATCTTCCAAGGATTCAAGAGCATGCTTTTGGGCAGGGATTTCCTTCATATAGGTCAGATGGAAATCTTCCTTCCAGCCAATAATACTATCGTCTGTGCCACGAAAGACAATGAGATAGGTATCTAGGTTCAGACGATAGGTCATAGCAGCAAACTGTTTCTGTTGCTCAGTGTCAATCTCGTTAATAAAGTTTGATAGCTTGCAATTTCTAAAACGTTTGTGTTGGGCAAGCTGGTCTAAAAGTTGCAGACGTTCTTTATTGGTCAGCATGGTGCTTTCTCGAGGGACACGTGTTGCGACATCGCTTAAACGATTGACAGGCTGGTCCAATAAGTCATCAAAAGGAAGATAAGTCAGCTCTGTCAAAGCAAGTACATCCAGTTCATTTAAGGGAAGATCATAAAAAGAATCGTATTGAACATCAGTTAGATAGTCAAAAATATTGGCCATGAGAATTCCTTTCTTAACTTTTATCATATCAGATTTGCATCAATTTCGCTAGTAGTGAGAAGAATTTTGCTATAATATAAAAAAAGGAGGAGCAGATGCACAAGATTTTACTAGTAGAAGATGATCCAGTAATCCGTCAGCAAGTTGGGAAAATGCTCTCCGAATGGGGTTTCGAAGTAGTCATGGTAGAAGACTTTATGGAAGTTCTGACGCTATTTGTTCAGTCTGAGCCTCATCTGGTCCTGATGGATATTGGATTGCCTCTCTTTAATGGCTATCACTGGTGTCAGGAAATTCGCAAGATTTCCAAAGTTCCTATTATGTTTCTGTCATCAAGAGACCAGGCTATGGACATCGTGATGGCTATTAATATGGGAGCAGACGATTTTGTGACCAAGCCTTTTGACCAGCAGGTCCTTTTAGCTAAGGTACAGGGTTTGTTGCGTCGTTCCTATGAGTTTGGAAGGGATGAGAGTCTCCTAGAGTATGCTGGAGTTATTCTCAATACCAAGTCTATGGATGTGCATGTCAATGGAAAAGCTATCAGTTTAACAAAGAATGAATTTCAGATTTTACGAGTTTTATTTGAACATGCAGGAAATATCGTAGCGCGTGATGATTTGATGCGGGAACTCTGGAACAGTGACTTTTTTATCGACGACAATACCTTATCTGTTAATGTCGCTCGCTTGCGCAAGAAACTGGAGGAAGAAGGTTTGATTGGTTTTATCGAAACCAAGAAAGGGATAGGGTATGGATTGAAACATGCTTGAACTTAAAAGTTTTTTTCTAGCTTATATCCGTTCGCGTAGCCGTTTTTTTGCTTTTATTCTATCGCTTACAGGTTTGCTTTTTCTCTTTGAAATCTTGTTTGATAAGCAAGGGCCCTACTTTAACTATTTCTTCTTTCTATCTACATTTTTGACATTTTTGTTTTTGATATTTGATTTCTTGATAGAATTGCAACGTTATCGTAAGGAATTGCTCTATGGTGAAAGAAAAGCTAAGTCACCAATGGAAGTCCTTCTAACTGAAAAATTAGAGAAAAGCGAATCTGAACTCTATCAAAAGAAATCAGATGCTGAAAACCGCTATAATGATTTGGTGGACTACTATACACTCTGGGTTCATCAGATAAAAACACCAATTGCAGCCAGTAAACTCCTAGTGAGTGAGGTGGCAGATCGCCAACTGAAACAACAGTTGGAGCAGGAAATTTTTAAGATTGATTCCTATACCAACCTCGTTCTCCAATATCTACGCTTAGAAAGCTTCCATGATGATTTGATTTTGAAGAAAGAAAATATAGAAGATCTGGTCAAGGAAGTCATTCGCAAATATGCCATTTTCTTTATCCAGAAAGGTCTTAGTATCAATCTGCATGACTTGGATAGAAGTATTGTGACGGATAAAAAATGGCTGTTGGTAGTCATTGAACAAATCCTGTCAAATAGCCTCAAGTACACAAATGCAGGTGGGGTTGAAATCTATATGGATGGTCAAGAACTTTGCATCAAGGATACCGGGATTGGTATCAAAAACAGTGATCGGTTGCGAGTCTTTGAACGTGGATTTTCAGGATATAATGGTCGAATGACCCAGCAGTCATCTGGACTTGGGCTCTATCTAACCCAGAAAATCAGCCAAGAATTAGGACATCAGATTCAAATAGAATCCGAACTTGGGCAAGGTACAACTGTGAGGATTAAGTTCTCTGGAGTGAATTTAATGATTGAATGAAAAGAATTGCGAAGAGGCCGGGACAAAAGTCCTAGCCTCTCAATTGTCTTTGGATTGTCGAGCAAGACGCAGTGGTTGAGTGGGCTCTACTACGCTGATTTCATCAGCTTTTACAGCCTACTCAACTGTGCGGAGGTGGGACGACGAAATCGAATTCTAACGAATTACCGATTTCTGTCCCACTCTCTTCTTTAGACCTTGATATAGTGAGAAAAAAAGGCTTCAATTAGATAAAAATGTAATCTTACAAAAATGTAAGATTAAAGGCCTCTTTTGTAAGGTTATGTTATGGCAAGCCATCTTTTTTTGGAGTAAACTTAGAGCATAAAGAAAAAGGAGAGAAACCATGAAAACAATTTTACAAAAGAAACAAACAAGTAAGCCGAGTCCAAAGGATATCGAGCGAGTTCAAATCGGCATCGAAATGATGCAAGCTCAGTTTCAATTAATGGGATATTAAAAAGGAGATTGTCATGACACTATTAGATGTAAAACACGTTCAAAAGATTTATAAAACTCGCTTTCAAGGCAACCAAGTAGAAGCCCTGAAAGATATTCACTTTACCGTTGAAAAAGGCGACTACGTCGCTATCATGGGTGAGTCTGGATCTGGTAAATCTACTCTACTGAATATTCTTGCTATGCTTGACAAGCCAACGCGTGGGCAGGTCTTCCTAAACGGAACTGACACAGCTACCATTAAAAATTCTGAAGCATCAAGCTTCCGTCGTGAAAAGTTAGGCTTTGTCTTCCAAGACTTCAATTTGTTAGATACGCTTTCTGTTAAAGACAATATCTTACTCCCTTTGGTATTGTCTAGAAAGCCTATTACAGAAATGATGAAAAAATTGGTCGTAACGGCTGAAAATCTTGGCATCAATCAATTGCAAGAGAAGTACCCTTATGAAATCTCTGGAGGGCAAAAACAAAGGGTAGCAGTTGCACGGGCTATCATCACAGAACCAGAAATTCTTCTTGCGGACGAGCCAACAGGTGCCCTAGACTCTAAATCATCTGCAGCCCTCCTTGATATCTTTGATCAGATCAACGAGCAAGGGCAAACCATTCTCATGGTGACCCACTCAACAGCTGCGGCCAGTCGTGCAAAACGTGTTCTTTTCATCAAGGACGGTATTCTCTATAATCAAATCTACCGTGGTGAAAAGACGGATCGTCAGATGTTCCAAGAAATTTCTGACACCTTGACTGTTATGGCAAGTGAGGTGAACTAGTATGTTTCGATTAACCAATAAGTTGGCCATATCCAACTTAATCAAAAACCGCAAACTCTATTATCCGTTTGCTTTGTCTGTCATTTTGGCAGTCACTATCAGCTATCTCTTTTACTCTCTAGCCTTTAATCCTAAAATTGTGGATTTACGTGGTGCATCAGCTATTCAATTTACCCTACAACTAGGTCTTGTCGTTGTGACATTTGCATCTGCCATTATCGTGCTTTATGCCAATAGTTTTGTCATGAAAAATCGCTCAAAAGAACTGGGTGTATATGGCATGTTGGGCTTAGAAAAGCGCCATTTGATTGGTATGACCTTTAAGGAACTCTTGATATTTGGGCTAGTAACAGTCACTGCCGGGATTGGAATTGGTGCCCTCTTTGATAATCTGATTTTCGCTTTACTACTTAAACTTGCAAAGATGAAGGTAGAGTTAGTTGCAACCTTCCAATGGTCTGTAGTGCTTTCAATCCTTCTGGTATTCGGTTTTATCTTTTTAGTCATCGTTTTCCTGAACGCTGTACGCATTATCCGTATGGATGCTCTACAGCTTTCTAGAGAAAAAGCAAAGGGTGAGAAGAAGGGGCGTTTCCTAGTTCTTCAGACACTTGTAGGGCTAATTACTCTAGGTGGTGGCTACTACCTAGCACAAAGCGTAAAAGATCCAGTTTCAGCGGTCTTAACTTTCTTCATAGCCGTTATGTTGGTCATTTTTGCAACCTACCTCCTATTCAATGCAGGTATTACAGTTTTCTTACAGTTGCTCAAGAAAAACAAGAGGTACTACTACAAACCAAACAACCTCATTTCTGTTTCGAATCTTATCTTTCGTATGAAGAAAAATGCTGTCGGATTAGCAACCATTGCCATCCTTTCAACAATGGTTTTGGTTACTATGTCAGCAGCTACTAGTATCTACAACGGATCTGAGAATATGAAAAAACTCATGTATCCTCATGATTTTGATGTTAAGGGACAACATGTAGAAGTTGAGGATTTAGACAAGCTTTTGACTCAATACGCTAGCGAAAAGAACCTAACGATCAGCAATAAGGACGTCCTCAATTATGCAAGTTTCGGTCTTTCGAGTCAAGAGGGGACCAAATTAACCACCTTTGAAAAAGGGCAAAACAATGTCATGCCTAAGACAGTCTTTCTGGTTTTTGATCAAAAAGATTATGAAAAAATGACTGGACAAAAGCTAAACCTTACTGGTAATGAAGTAGGACTTTGGGCTCGAAATGATCAACTTAAAGGTCAAAAAGCATTCAGTCTGAACAATCAGGACTATACGATCAAGGAAGCAATCCAGCAAGATTTTGTTATGAATCATGTTTCAAATCAATATGTTCTCTTGGTATCGGATTATAACTATCTAGTTGTACCAAATCTTCAAAACTTTTTGGAACAGTACCAAGATTCCGCTGTCTACACTCAGTTCTACGGTGGTATGGATGTAACTGCTAGTCAAGAGGAACAGTTAAAGCTAACTGATGATTTTGATGCGTATGTGAACAATTTTAGTCATAATCTCAAGAGTGAAGATGCTATGGTTTATAATGGAACTACTAAAACTGATGCAATTGCTGAAATGAACGCTCTCTTTGGTGGAATTCTCTTTATCGGTATTTTCCTCTCTATCATCTTTATGGTAGGTACTGTACTGGTCATTTACTATAAACAAATCTCAGAAGGTTATGAGGATCGTGAACGCTTTGTCATCTTGCAAAAAGTGGGCTTGGATCAAAAACAAATCAAACAAACCATTAACAAGCAGGTCTTGACTGTTTTCTTCCTCCCTGTAATCTTTGCTTTCCTACACTTGGCTTTTGCCTATCATATGTTAAGTTTGATTCTTAAGGTCATTGGGGTAGTAGATACAGCTATGATGTTAAGTGTAACACTTTCTATTTGTGGTATCTTTGCCCTCATCTACGTACTTATCTTTATGATTACTTCAAGAAGCTATCGTAGAATTGTTCAAATGTAAAAACAGAAACATCAAAAAAGAGAGTGGGACAGAAATCGTTAATTCGTTAGAATTCGATTTCGTCGTCCCACCTCCGCACAGTTGAGTAGGGCTGTAAAAGCTGATGAAATCAGCGTAGTAGAGCCCAATCAACCACTGCGTCTTGCTCGATAATTCAAAGACAATTGAGAGGCTAGGACTTTTGTCCCAGCCTCTTTTTTAGTATCTGGGATTTTGTCCCAGGTTTTATCTCTTATTTCTCAACACGTGATTTGTTGGCGAGATCAGCTAGGATTGCTGCTACAAACTCATCATGTTTAAACATTAAAAAGGTATCTACTTTCAGAGGAGATATCGTTTTTCTTCTTCGGATAAGGATACAAAAATTTCTTCCTTTCTCTATCTTTTAAATGAATTGATTTCTTCAGAGAAAGACTGTAAAATTTTTGATATAATATGTAGGATGGACTGATGGATATTTAATACTCTTCGAAAATCAAATTCAAACCACGTCAGCGTCGCCTTACCGTACTCAAGTACAGCCTGCGGCTAGCTTCCTAGTTTGCTCTTTGATTTTCATTGAGTATAAAAGATAATGTTCAAAAGAATCACAGCTAAGAATTAAAAACATGTCAGTTTGGACAGAAGTCTCTCTACCATCACCCATGCAGAAACAAGATTATATGAAATAAAAGGAGTAACCAATGTCCGGAAACTATTCAACACGTGAATTCCGCGAGAAACTATATGATGACCTTCATGTTCGATTAAGAGATACACTGATTTTGATGTGTTCGATTTTTATTGCCTCTATAGGTCTAAATATGAATTCAACAGCTGTCGTTATTGGAGCCATGCTGATTTCCCCTCTTATGACACCGATTGTTGGACTGGGGTTTGGTTTAGCTATTTTTGATACTCGTTTAATCAAGCAATCTCTACAGGTTTTATTTACTCAAGTATTGGTCAGTTTGCTTGTATCGACTCTGTATTTCTGGATTTCTCCCTTATCTTATGCAAGTAGCGAGTTGATTGCACGAACCTCTCCAACCATTTGGGATGTTCTCATTGCTATCGCGGGTGGGATAGCAGGTTTCATTGGTTCAAGGAAAAAAGAAGCAAACAATATCGTACCAGGAGTAGCCATCGCAACAGCTCTGATGCCACCTATCTGCACTGCAGGATATGGTTTAGCTAATGGAAATGTACGATTTTTATTTGGGGCTCTTTATCTTTTCTTGATCAACTGTGTCTTTATCATGCTAATCAACATTGTTGGAACAAGAATTTTTATGAGAAAATCTCCCTTAAGTTCATTTAATGAGCTAAACATTAAAATGAAAATTGGATTGATATCCTTGATTGTATTATTGGTCCTTCCAGCCAGCTATTCAGCAGTCACTCTGACGATGGATCAAGCGCGAAAAGAAGGGATCAAACAGTTTGTAGAAAATGAGTTCGCCAATCATACGGTCATTAATCAAGTCTACAAGTCAAGTAATAATGAATTGGTCTTGACGGTTGTTGGAGGTCCGATTTCAGAAGAAGAATTAGAAACCATTCGCCAAAAACAAGCCTCTTACGGTATTCAATCTGTTCAATTGAAAGTCAAGCAATTCCATAATTCGGCAAAATTAGATAGTGAGACGATTAAGGAATTTTACGAAAACATTGACAAGTATATCGATCAAAAACTCTCTGAAAAAGATTCACAAGATGACATCGTAAAAGAAATTGAGGCAGACAAGGACTGAGGATAGTCAACTTATCTAACTCATGGAAGCAAATCTTTGGAGGATATCCTTTATCCAAAAGTTAATGGATAGAAAGGATTGTTGATGAGAATATCATTTGTGGTGGTTTGACCAATCACTACTAGCTCAGGTTAAATAAAATAGAAAAAGCAACAACTATTTTAGTTGTTGCTTTTTAGGTGGCTGAGATTTTGTTCCAGGTTAAACGTTTTATTTCTCAACACGAGATTTGTTAGCGATATCAGCTAGGATAGTTGCTACAAACTCATCTACTGACACAGTGTTTGTTTCTTTTTGTCCATAGCGACGAACGTTGACAGTTCCATCTTCCATTTCCTTGTCACCAACGATCAATTGATAAGGAATCTTGCTAGTTTGTGAAGCACGGATCTTGAATTGCATTTTCTCATTACGTTCATCCACATCAGCACGGACACCACGATCACGTAGTTTCTTCGCTACCTCCCAAGCGTAGTCCACGTGTTTTTCGTTAGATACTGGGATGAGGGTTACTTGATGTGGTGCAAGCCATGTTGGGAAGGCACCCTTGTAGTTTTCAATCAAGATAGCTGTGAAGCGTTCCATTGTTGAGATAACCCCACGGTGGATCATAACTGGACGGTGTTCTTCACCATCAGCTCCGATATATTTAAGGTCGAAGCGTTCTGGAAGCAAGAAGTCAAGCTGGATCGTAGAGAGGGTTTCTTCTTTTCCAAGGGCAGTCTTAACCTGGATATCCAATTTTGGTCCGTAGAAGGCAGCTTCACCTTCAGCTTCAAAGTAGTCAACGCCCATTTCATCAAGGGCAGCACGAAGCATGGTTTGGGCATTTTCCCACATTTCATCGTTATCAAAGTACTTGTGAGTATCTTGAGGGTCACGAAGAGAGAGGCGGAAACGGTACTCGTTTAGGTTGAAGTCTTCATAAACATCGATAATCAACTGAAGAGCACGTTGGAATTCTTCTTGGATTTGTTCAGGAGTTACAAAGAGGTGACCGTCGTTGAGAGACATTTCGCGTACACGTTGAAGACCTGTCAAGGCACCAGATTTTTCATAGCGGTGCATCATCCCGATTTCAGCGATACGGATTGGCAATTCACGGTATGAGTGAACATGGTGCTTGAAGACTTGGATGTGGTGTGGGCAGTTCATTGGACGAAGAACGAATTCTTCACCATCTCCCATATCCATAGTTGGGAACATGTCCTCTTGGTAGTGATCCCAGTGACCAGAAGTCTTGTAAAGCTCTACAGAAGCAAGTGGTGGAGTGTAAACGTGTTGATAGCCAGAAGCCAACTCTTTATCGACGATGTAGCGTTCTAACTCACGACGGATTGTCGCACCATTTGGCAACCAGAATGGTAGACCTTGACCAACTTCTTGAGAAATCATGAAGAGATCAAGCTCTTTACCAAGTTTACGGTGGTCACGTTCTTTGGCTTCTTCACGCATTTGAAGGTAGTTTTTCAAGTCTTTCTTGTCGAACCAAGCTGTACCGTAAATACGTTGCATCATGGCATTGTCGCTATTTCCACGCCAGTAAGCACCTGCTACATTGAGAAGGTGGAAGATTTGGATACGACCAGTTGATGGGACGTGTGGGCCACGGCAAAGGTCAACATATTCACCTTGACGGTAGATAGTCAAACCACCTTCATCTTCTGAGTGCTCTTCGATCAATTCCAATTTGTATGGATCATTCTTAAAGATTTCACGCGCCTCATCTTTGGTCACTTCTTCACGTATAGATGGGAAGTTTTCTTTCACGATTTTTTGCATTTCTTCTTCGATACGAGGAAGATCTTCGTTAGAGATTTGACCATCTTGGTTGTCTGTATCATAGTAGAAACCATCTTCGATCGCTGGACCGACACCCAAGTGAATGTCTGGGAAAAGGCGACGAGCTGCTTGTGCAAACAAGTGTGCAGCTGAGTGACGCAAGATGTCAAGAGCGTCTTCGTGATCAGGTGTCACGATTTCGATGCTTCCGTCTTCAGTAATAGCACGAGTAGTGTCGATGAGTTTGCCGTTGAATTTACCAGCAAGAGCTTTTTTAGCTAGAGAATTGCTGATGGATTGAGCAATTTCAAAAGTTGTAACGCCAGATTCGAATTCACGAACAGCGCCATCTGGGAAAGTAATTTTGATCATGGTTTTCTCCTTATCTATTATCCAAATATTTTAAGAATCTATTCTTTTATTGTAATAGTTTGTTTCTAGGATTTTTTGTAGCTCAGTTTTATGCCAGCCTGCGCCAATCATTATCTTATTAACATTAAATTCAAAACTATGTTTATCATTCATCGAAAATTTAAGTTTATATCCTATAAACAGGCGCTTCTTAAATTGATATGCTTGGATATCTTCTGCTGAAATTCTCCTACAATATCTCCTAATTTCCCCATAGGGGTAATAGAAATGATGTAGATTCCTGTCTCGGTAAAAAAACAATTAAAAAAAGTAGGCATTTGCAGTGCCTCCCAATCGCTGAGTTCCATAGACCGCATGCAGTGACTCAGCTACGCTAGAATCTAAGCCATGTTTCATTAAATGAGCCTTAATCTCTTCAAATTTGAATCCCATATAGATCTCCTTTATTCATTTTATTTTTTTTAATATTGCAGCATAGGAAAAGTCCTCTCTCGCCAGCCCAAAAGTAACAAAAGAAAAATGAAAACAAAAAAGCGACATCCTAAAAAGGACGTCGCAACGTGGTTCCACCTTCATTTATGTTCCTCAAAAAAGAGGGACACCTCTGATTGGCTCTAACGTGGCCACCGTTTTATGTTTGCATAAAAGTCAGTAGAGTAGTATCAGTTTAGGCTTCCTATGCGTTCTCAGCAACCACGCACTCTCTGGTAGAAAGGGGCTAAGTGACTTGTCTCTATGCATTATTATAGCATGATTGTGAGATTTTTCAAGGATTTTGTGAAAGTTTTTTCCTTTTCAGTTTTTGCATTAGATACCTGATAGCGACACCAATAACTGTACCTAGTAGAATAAGAATTTCATAGGCTAGGAAATAAACAATAATAAATTCTCTGAAAGGAATAATAGTAAAACAATAGAGCAAGCAGCTACCTAGAAGCCAATGCAGTGAAAAACCAAAACGGTAGCTATAAAGAAGTGAAACTATAAAAACTACAATGGGCGAAATGATGAATATATTTAGAAGATAGAGGCCTGTTAAATCAGGATTCGATGATAGTAGAATAAATAATCCATAAAGTGGGCAATAAAAGAAAAATACGACCAGATAGTAGGGGAGATATTTGAAAAAATTACGCATGGTAATCACCTCACTTTTCAAGCTGTATACTTAGATATCCTTCCTATAACTATTATAGCACGTTTGCGGTAAGAATAGTAAATCAGTTGACAAAGAACTTAGTTATTGGTAGAATAGAAATTGTCGTAAAGACAAATAACTTCTTCTTGGTTACAGGCATGCCAACCTGTCACTCGGATGAAGCCAAATAAAAAGGAGAAACATCATGGCAATCTCAAAAGAGAAAAAAAATGAAATCATTGCACAATATGCACGTCACGAAGGTGATACAGGTTCAGTAGAGGTTCAAGTTGCTGTCCTTACTTGGGAAATCAACCACCTTAACGAACACATCAAACAACACAAAAAAGACCACGCTACTTACCGTGGATTGATGAAGAAAATCGGTCGCCGTCGTAACTTGCTTGCATACTTGCGTAAAAACGACGTTAACCGTTACCGTGAGTTGATCAACTCTCTTGGACTTCGTCGTTAATCTTGCGTCTAAAACGTTTCTATACTTCGTTGGTTTCGCCTCGATGTACCATCAGTACAATCTTCGGCTTGCCGCCTAGTCTACAAACGTTTTATCCAGCAAGAATCAAGCTCTCTGACTTCAGAGGGCTTTTTGTTTTTGTCAAGTGCTTAGGCCGTGTTCAATTGAGCACATCTTGAAAATAAGGCTACTCTAGTTGAGTAGCTTTTTATTTTTGTCACCTTACCTCGATATACTCAAGTATAATCTTCGGTTACGGTTCCTAGCACTGTAAGGTAAAATAAACCAGAATGATCTCCCTCCGGGGAGATTTTTTGTTTCACTAAGATTTTTGTACAATCTTCGGCTTGTCGTCAAGTCTATAAACGTTTTATCCAGTAAGAATCATGATGCTAAGGGCGCTAAAAATCCGTATGAAAATAGGGAAAGGACACAGTGTTCGATGAACACAAGGAGTTTCATCTTTTTCACTAGGATTTTAGCCAGAGCTCAAATCAGCCCTCTGACTTCAGAGGGCTTTTTATTTTTTGCCAATGCTTAGGCCGTGTTCAATTGAGCATATCTTGATAATGAAGCTTCTCTAATTGGGTAGTCTTTTGTTTTTCTGTATTTTTAGCCCGCGCTCAAATAAGCTCTCTGACTTCAGAGGGCTGTG